>ERZ1370068.8491-contig-734_pt1 | contig 132837 bp, 209 predicted proteins | sample MGYA00561227_ERZ1370068 | MGnify/ENA primary metagenome ERZ1370068 (study PRJEB38410, sample SAMEA6850437) | metagenome | study: Metagenomic assessment of the ecological functions of the soil: analysis of the soil microbiota associated with the...
GCTACGTATTGCTAGAACAGCGCCTGGGACCTGATGCAGCGAATCCGGGGCCAGGGCTCTCGGCGTTTCGCGATTTCTGCTTCGGCTCCCCGCGACCAGATCAGCGTCGACGGGGAAGGGCCGCCCGTCGCCCGTTGGTCTCGTCACCTCCTGCGCGAGGATCGGGCCGTCGCTCTGGATCGTTCCCTTCACCTCGACCCCGCGCGCCCACGGTGAGATCGGAGAAGGCCGCGGCTTCCTTTCTCCGGGTAGATCTGTCGCCGCGTTCGTGGCGACCGGCACGTCGCCCTGAGAGGTGTGGACGACGAACGTCGACGCTCCCGAGTCGATCGACGGAAATCGTTCCAGCTCGCGTCCGTTTCCTCCGGCGACGGATCTGCACGAGGATCTCGCTCGCGAGATACGTCCCGTCGCCCTGCAGGACTCCCTTGACGTGCACGCTCATGCCCGCCGTGATCTGGGCCAGCGTGAGCGTACGAGCGCTCCATGCCGGATGCTCGTCGTCTCCGAAGTCGTCAGCGGTCACCGTGCCGAGCCGCTGGTCGAGGATCGTCAGCGAACCGCGCCGGCGTCCACGGTCTGGACCCGCCCCTCGATTTCTTCACCGGGATGGCCCCCGGAGTGATCGAGGCCTGGTTGCCGGATCGTCACCGTGACGACGACGGTCGTGCCGGCCGGTACCTGGAGGTGCCCGCGGGCGTGGACGTCGGCGCGGTCGAGGCGAGCGTCGCGCTGCCCGGTGCGACGTGGGTGAGCGTGAAATGACCCGTCGAGTCCGTCGCCGTGCTCGCCCCGGTCGGTTCGACCCGAACCATGATGTTGGCGAGCCCGGCGGTGGACTCCGTCGAGATGGCGGGGATTGCGTGCTCTCGAGGCCCGCTGACGACCGACCCGGTAATCGTCGAGCTTCCGCTGGACGTGTGAAGTCGTGGACTCGGAGCTGCCCTGGCGAGAGCCAGAAAACCGGCGGCACGCCGCGGCGCAAAACCCCCTTCGCAGAGTGATTTCATGAGACCTCTCTCGACCCGGCGGCGTGCAACCTCCCTGCCATTTCAGCGCGCCCGGGGATTCCGTTGCCGCCAAATCCTCCGTAGCTCGTTCGAGGGAGGGAGGATCGTCCGCGCTCGCTACACTTTCCCCGCACGATGTCCGTCGCGCCTCGGCACGCTGGCTCCGCCGGTCGAAGATGCGGTGTCGTTCTCGTCGGGGATCGAATCTCCCTCGCCGGGCGCGAGGAACAGGTTCGTCTCGAGCCCGTGCTGGCGGGTGTAGAGGTCGAGATAGCGGCCGCCGCGAGCGTAGAGCGACTCGTGGGTGCCGCGCTCGACGATCGCTCCCGCCTCGACCACCAGGATCTGGTCGGCGCGGCGGATCGTGCTCGAGAGCCGGTGGGCGATCACGAACGTCGTGCGCGCTCTGCATCAGGTGCGACGAGGCCTTCCTGGATGAGCGCTTCCGATTCCGAGTCGAGCGACGAGGTGGCCTCGTCGAGGATCAGGATGCGCGGGATCGGCGAGGATCGCGCGGGCGATCGAGACGCGCTGCCGCTGGCCGCCCGAGAGCTTGCACGCCGCGCTCGCCGACGATCGTGTCGTAGCCTGTCGGGGAAAGTCGTCGGCGAACTCGTCCACGCGCGCGATCGCGGCAGGCGTCGGCGGATCTCCTCCTCGGTCGCGCCGGGCCGCGAAGGCGACGTTCTCGCGGATGGTGCCGTCGAACAGGAACGTCTCCTGCAGGACGACGCCGAGGGCCGCGGCGGTACGAGTCGAGCCGGACGGTCGAGAGATCGACGCCGTCGACTTCGATCGTGCCCGCGACAGGCGACGTAGAAGGCGGCCATCAGGCCGATGATCGTCGACTTTCCCGAGCCCGACGAGCCGACGAGGCGCAGTCACCGTGCCCGGCTCGGCGCGGAAGCTCACGTCGCTGCAGACGACCGGCTTCTGAGCGTCGTAGGCGAAGTCGACGTGCTCGAACGCGAACTCGCCCGCGTGAGCTCGGCGAGCGTCCACCGTACGCCTCGGGTCCTGGTCCTCCGGCCGCTCGCGCGAGCACCTCGCGCGTGCGCTCGAGGCCGGCGAGCGCCTCGGTGATCTGCGTGCCGACTGTTGACGATCTGGAAGATCGGCGCCACCAGGAAGCCGAGGAACATCGTGTAGGTGAAGAACCCGCCGAGCGTCATCGTCCCGGCGAGGATCTGGCGCGCGCCCACGAACATCGACGACGGCGCCGACGATTCCGCATGAGAGCCGTCGAGGACAGGCTCATGATCGACGTCGCCGTGAGCGTCTTCGAGCACGTTGTCGAGCAGACGTCCGACTCCGCCGCGAAGACGCCTGCTTCGCGCTCTTCGGCGTGGTAGCCGCTTCACGACGCGCACGCCGCCGAGCGATCTCGGTCAGCCGGCCGGTCACCTCGGCGTTGATCTTCCCGCGCTCGCGGAAGATCGGGCCGGATCGTGACGAACGCCTTGCTTCAGGAGCGAACGCGAACGACGCACGAGCGCAGGTCGAAGGCGACGAGCGTCATCGTCGGGCTGATGCGGAGCAGCACGACGAAGGCGATCGCCGCCGGTGAGCAGCCGCCGGTGAACTCGACCAGGCCCGGTGCCGATCAGGTTCCGGACGCCTTCGACGTCGCTCATGATGCGCGACACGAGCGTGCCGGTCTTGTTCGAGTCGTAGTAGGCGACCGGGAGGCGGCCGACGTGGGCCTGCACCTTCCGCCGCAGCTCGGCGATCGAGACGCTGCGCTTCCTTCGAGAGGAGCTGCGTGAGGGCAAAACGAGGTGGCGCCCTGGATCAGTGTCGCCCCGAGCACGCCGCCGACGAGGGGGAGGAGGAGGCCGGTGCGGTGCTTCAGGATGATGTCGTCGACGAGGAGTTTCGTGGACGCGGGGAGCACGAGACCCGAGACCCGGTTGATCGCCATCAGAAACAGGCCGAGTCCCAGCAGCGCGCGGCGGGGGCGGATGAGCGCCCACAGATCGGGCCAGACGGCCCCGGAACGTCTGCGCGACGGGCTTTCGGGGCGCCGGGGCGGCGTTATCCGGGCGTGCGGACGGCGAAGGAGACGGCGCGGCCATGACGGAACCTTACCGGATTTCGCCCGACGACCACCCTTTACCAAACAATACACGATTTTAAGTATCGGGCGCCGAGGGCCGGATTTCGGGTGCAGCGTCCGCCGGGTCAGGTCTGGAGCTCGCCTTCTTCGCACTTGACAGAAGAGCCGACGTTGGTCATTTACCGATCACATGGAAGTACGGCGAGACGCGGGCCAGAGGGGCGCGATCGGTCCGAACGGATCGCTCCTTGCAGCCATTCGCGATCCGAGCGCCGAGAGGTCGCGAATCGGAATCTCCGGGCCCGGGGCACCTGGAGTCGTCGAGTCCTCGGGGACGAGCGACGGAGGCCAGATCGCGGAAAGTCTCCGCGAAAGGATTGATCCGTGCGTACGCTCAGTGCGCACGGCCTTTCGTGGAGGAGGTCCGCGATCTGAGAGGCAGCAAGCGGTCGAGCGCTTCAAGCACGAGCCGCGCTGCCGCTGTGTGGTCCGCGCCGCCCTATGCGGGGCAGAGGGCTGGTGCCCATGCTCCTTGCACCGATACTCGGCCCCCACCAGCGCGGGTCGTTCAGGCGCTCGAAGACGACGGGCCGAACGAGACGGTGTAGTCGATCGAGAATGGCGCGGCGAGCATCACCACGACGGCGTCCGGGCGCAGAAGGGCCTCGCTCGAACCGATTCGGTTGCCCACGGCGAGCTCGCCGTCGAGCAGCGGCCGGAGATGGCGGCAGATTCCGCTCGATGCCGGCGAGACGGGCGAGACCGATACTGCCACTATGAACCTCCCTGCGCGCGTTTGAGTCCCGGAGCTGCGCCCGGTTCCGGGCCCGGAGCGCGCTTCGTCGCGTGCGGCGATTGTAATCCCGACGTGAACCGTTCGGATATGATTCGTCGTCCGCGAGGTGTTCACGATGCGACCGGTCATGATCGTACGACAATCCCGACATCCTGGAGGCCCTGGAGCAGCTGCTCATCTCCGAAGGACTCGAGGTCATCTCCGCCGGCGACGGGGTCGATGCGCTCGCCGCCCTCCACCACGGCAAGATTCCCCTGCGTCATTTTTCTCGACAGCATGATGCCGTTCATGAACGGAGTGCAGTTCCCCTCCGCGATCCGGAAGGATCCGAAGTTCGTCACGATCCCCGTGTACGTGATATCGGCGAGCGGAGACTTCGACGGATCCGCCGGAGAGGTCGGCATCCGGGGATTCATCCACAAGCCTTTCGACCCGGAAAAGATGCTGGAGATCGTTCGCCGGCATCTCTGATTGTCCGTGCGTCCCTGCTCGACGATTCGCGGGATTGACACGGACCTGTTCGAAAATAAGCCGAGGAATTCGAGGACCGTAGGATCGATTTTGAGCTGTTCTGGCTCAAATCTTGCTTCGGCCGATCGGTGGTGTGGAGGGATCAGTGTCCAACTTGGGGCTCGAGGAAGCCAGGGAAACGTCGAAGAGGGAAACGTTGAAGAAGGTTCTGATCGTCGAAGACGATCCCGACACGCAGGAAGCGTTCCGCACGGCGATCGGAGACGCCGGCTTCGATGTCGAGACCGTCAAGCGACGGCGGGAAGCCCTGGATTACCTCCGGGCGGGCGGCCGCGCCGACGCCATCCTCCTCGATCTCATGATGCCGCGAATGGACGGGTGGCAGTTCCGGCGCCGGCAGCTGGCGGACACGGCGCTCGCGCAAATTCCCGTCATCGTCGTGTCCGCGGCGAGTGGCCGCAACAGCGCCCTCGGCTTCGGGGCGGCGGTGTTCCTCGGGAAGCCGGTCCATTTCGAGGATCTCCTCAGCGCTCTTTCGGCCTTGACCTGACACTCCTTCGCTGAAGCTTCGAAGCGCAAGCCATCCTTCGCTCCTCGAGCCAGGAGGACAAGCCTTTCTTCGCTGAAGCTTCCTCCTTCGCTCGACGAGCTTCGGCGGACCGGTCGGAGCGCAAGCCCACCTTCCAGGCCGTTGACACGCCGACGCACCGTGCTACGCTTTCATCTCGCGTGAGGCATTTCGCCCACGCGCCGTTTCCCGCCGGGAGCGAATCGCCTCGGCGACAGGATGTCACCATGTATCCAGGATTCATTCCCCACTGGAAAGCCGTGCGATGCGGCAACGCTGCAATCGGCGTGGATGGGGCCGGTGCGGCGATCCTCGCCGCGAACGCGGCTTCGCGTTTTCCGGCGACGATCCGGAGGAGATCGGGGCCAGGCGCCGTTCGGATTCGGCGGCGTTCTCTTCGGCGTGCGCCGTCCCCTTCGGTTCATGGCATATGCTCGGGCTCGACGAGGCGCAGGTCGTCGCGCTCGCCCGCATCCTGACGAGATCAAGACCGAACGCGCCCAGGCGGCGGTCGATCATCGGCGCGCGCGATCTCGGCGTTCGCGGACGCGATCGAAGCGGAGGTTTTCGACGGAAAACGCGCCCAGGCCGGGGCCTCGATTCGGATGCAGAGCGCTGAGAAGATGCGCGACGCGGTTCTCTCGGCGCTCGAGCGGTTGCACGGACTCCTTTCGCCGGAGCAGCGCTCGCGTCTCGCTTATCTGATACGGACGGGAGTCGTGTCGATCTGATCCGGGAGGGCGCGGGGCCTTCCGGCCTCGCGCCCGTCTCTTCTTTTCCGACCGCTGTTACAGTTCCAGAATGATCACGGCGGCCGAGCTTGCGCTTCGGATCGACCATACCGCGCTCAAGCCCGAGACCACGCGAGCCGACATCGAGCGGCTCTGTCGGGAGACGCGCGGAGTACGGCTTTGCGGCCGCGTGCCTGGCGCCCGTCTGGGTCCGGAATGCCGCGCGGAATTCTCGGTGGCGGTGAATCGAAGGTCTGCTCGGTGATCGCGTTCCCGCACGGATCGGCGACGGCACTCGGCAAGGCGGATGAGGCGCGGCGTGCCCTCGAGGACGGCGCCGTGGAGCTCGACATGGTGATCGCCGTCGGACTTCTCAAGAGCGGAGACCACGGCGCGATCGAGCTCGACATCCGGGCGGTGGTCGGCGCCGCGCGCGGCGCGCTCCGGGCGATCGTGAAGGTCATCCTCGAGACGGCGCTCCTCTCCGATGCGGGAGAAGGTGCTCGCCTGCCGGCTGGCCGAATCGGCAGGCGCCGATTTCGTCAAGACTCTCGACCGGGTTCGGGCCCGGCGGCGCGACGCTCGCCGACGTCGAGCTCCTGGCGCGTGAACCGTCGGAGGCCGGCTGGGCGTGAAGGCGTCCGGCGGAGTCCGAAGTCTCGATTTTGCGCTCGCTCTCCTCGACGCCGGGGCCACGCGGCTCGGGGTGCTCCTCGCGTCGGTCGCCCTGCTGCGGGAGCTCGCGGCGCGCCCTTGATCGTCCGGCGCGGTCGCGCGGGACCTGTTCGCCGGCCTGTCCGGAGGCTCCTTCCAGCCCCCGGGCGTCTGTCGGGAGGCCTCTCCGGCCTCATCGGCGGCGGCCCGAGCTGAAGAGGAGGCGATCCGGCGGAAAGGAAAATCGCGATGAAGATCGCGATGACGACGAGAACGATCCGAAGCAGGCCGAAGGTCATCCGGCCACCATATCGCGGACGCTACTCGTAGCGCAGGGCGGCCACCGGATCCACCCGCGCCGCTCGTCTGGCGGGAAAGGTAACCGGGCGAGCAGCGTCACGGGCGACGAGGAGCAGGGCGACGGGACGCAAACGCGGCCGGATCATGCGTGCGCCGATCCCGAAACACGAAGCGCTGGAGAACGCCGGTAAGGGCAAGGGTGGCCGCGACACCGCCCAGAACTCCCACGAGGCTCGCTGCGGCCAGCGCGCTCCTGGAGCACTCCGGCGAGCACGCGTCTTTCGGACAAGCGCCGAGCGCCATGCGGAGCCCGACCTCGTGCGTGCTCTGCGACACGAGCGACGACATCACGCCGTAGATTCCCGCGATTGACAGCAGGAGGGAGAGAGGGAGCCGAGAACGATCCGCCAGCAGCGCGCAATCGAAGTGGCTGCAGCGCCGCCGATCGGGCGAGAATCTCGTCCATCGTGCGGGATCGGGTAGAGCGTGAACGTCCTTTGTACCCGGCCGCGGGATCGCCTCGCCGATCGCCGCGATCGACGGGGGAGACGCCTGCGGCGGATAGCGGCGGATGACCATCTCCGGTTTCGACCTCTCTCTCCGGGTCCGGGCGTGGTGATAGGCCTGCGTGGATCGGAGAGCGCCGCCGGAGGCCGAACTCCCGGACGTCTCTCGCCACGCCGATCACTTCCCACCACTGCGGTTCTTTCTGGCCCCAGTCCCAGGTGAACCGGGCGCCGAGCGGGTTTTCCTCGCCCCAGAAGCGGCGGGCCATCGTCTCGTTGATGACCGCGACGCCCCCGCTGCCGCCGGCCGCCGTCAGCGTCCGTCCTGGCGGACGAGGGGGGATCTGGAGTAGCTCCTCGAGGAACCCCGCTCCACGGCGGTGCCTTCCTGACGTTGGGTCCGGCTTCGCGCCCGAGGTTCGAACCGTCCTCGCTGGGATCTGGATGTCGCCGTTGTGAAGGCCTGCTTCCATCAGCGGAAGCCGGCGCGCGACTCCCGCGGCTTCCACGCCGGGCAGCGCGCGCGCACGCGCTCCACGGCCCCGTCGTAGAAGCCGACCGGCACGGTCCCGGCCGTCGAATCTTCTTCGGCAGCGGGGCGCCGACGGTGAGCAGCACCTGCAGGAGGATCGGAAGCCGAGGTCCTGGGGGTGAGAAGAGCCGCGAGACTGCGAACGGCGAGGCCCGTCATGAGGAAAGCAGGACGAAGGCGGCGCCGATCTCGAGCGGAGACGAGGCCGCTGCGGCGGAGCCGCGCCCCGCTCCCCGCCGTCGTCCTCCCCTGCTTGAGCGACTCCGGCGACGTCGAGCCGCCACGCGTGCCAGCCCGGCGCGCATCCGAACACGATGCCGGTCGTCAGCGCAAGGCCGACGGCGAACGCGAACACGCGGAGATCGAATCCGCACGTCGGCCGATCCGGGATGTACCCGGCGGCGCGATTTCGGTGACGAGCAGGCGTTGGAGAGCGCGTCCGACGGCGAGGCCCGCGGCCGTCCCGAGAAGAGCGAGAAGGATGCTCGGTCAGGAGCTGGCGCACGACCCGGCCGGCGCCGGCTCCGGGATCGCCTTGTGTGTCGCGATCTCGCGATGCCGCCGCGCGGCCTGGGCGGGAAGGAGTGCTGGCGACGTTGGCGCAGGCGATTGCCAGCAGGAACCCGACCGCTGCCGCCAGCAGAAGAAGCATCGTCGCCACGTTCCTGGCCCACGTATTTCTGGAGCGGGACGACGTTGGCTCCCCGCCCATGATTCGTCACGGGATATCGCGCGGCGAGGCTTGCCTGCAGAGACGACATCATCGCGGCCTGCGCCCGGGCGAAGGTGACGTTCGGACTTGAGCCTCCCGACGGTCCACAGCCAGTGCTCTCCCCGGTCGGCGTGGGCGGCATCGGATCCGAAACGGATCGGGACGAAGAACTGCGGCGTGGTCCAGATCGCCGGGGGATGAAAATCCTCGGGCAGGACGCCGGTCACCTGGTAGTCCCTGTCCGTCGAGCGTCAGGTTCCTTCCGACGGCGCGAGGATCACCTCCGAACGTCTGCCGCCACAGGGCATGGCCGAGGACGATCGTCCTTCTTTCCCGCCGCACGTCGTCGGGACCGAAGAGCGTCCCCGTTTCGGGCCGTGCGCCGAAGAGAGGGAATATCTCGGCGGAAACGGCCCACCCTTCGAGCCTCCGCGGCTCGCCCGCGCCCGTCATCGTCATGCGCGCCCGGTGCCCGCGCCCATCGAATCGAAGACGCGCTGCTCGCGCGCCCAGTCCTGGAAATCCGGGCCGCTGACCGATCCGGTCGCCAGCGCCCCCGTGGTCTCCCAGACGATGGCGAGCCGGCCGGCGTCGGGGTAGGGCAGATCCCGGAGCAGGATCGCGTCGAAGACGGAAAAAGATGGCCGTGTTGGCGCCGATTCCGAGGGCGATCGTGCCGACGGCGATCGCGGTCACCAGCCGGTTCTTCGCGAGAAGCCGCGCCCCGAAAATGGAGGTCGCGCCCGATGGCTTCGACCGAGGATTCCCAGCCGGCGTCGCGCCAGCCGTCCTTGACGGCGTCGAGGCTTCCCATCTCGACGCGCGCCGCCCGGCGGGCTTCCTCGCCGTCATGCCGGCGCCTTCTCTGGCGTTCGGCGGACATTTCGAGAAACGTGTTGAGCTCCTCGTCGAGCTCCGCCTCCTGCCGCCGCTTCCGGACATAGGCTCCCCAGGCCGTCGGTGATCTGCCGCCACATGCGCGTGCTCAAGCCTCGAGGATCCGGGCGATCGCGGCGACCTGGCGCGTCCATTCGCGGGTCTCTTCGCGGAGCTTTCGGCGGCCGTCGTCGGTCAGGATGTAATAAGCGTGCCCTTCGGTTGTTCTCGGTCGGGCGCCACTCGCTTTCGATCCAGCCGGCCCGCTCGAGCCGGCGGAAGGCCGGAAAGAAGGATCCGGGGTTGACCTGGAAGACGCCGCGGCTGATCTGCTCGATCCGCTGCCGCGATGCCGAAGCTGTAGTCGCGGCTCGAGCGCCAGAGTCTTCAGGATGAGCATGTCTAGCGTCCCCTGGACGAGATCGGCGTTGGCTTCTGGGCACCTGTCCTCTCGTGGAGCGAGACGGCGTCTCGCTCATCTGGATCGTCTAGAGGAAAATAATCCCACTCCTCTGGATTGTCAAGAGGAAGGGCACGCTGGCGAGGCCAGATGGCTGACTTTCCGCGATAATCCGACTACCGAACGGAGGAGCGAAATGAGACGGTCAACCACCCGGGTTCGGCGCGTTCGATCTTCGGCGTCGCGGCCTGCCTGCTCGTGGGACCGCCCCGCGTCCGCCGGCGAGGCCGCCGGGCCGACAGGAGGTCTTCGGCGACCCCTTTCCTCGAGAACCTCTCCGGAAAGTGGGACCTGACGCGCAAGATCCGCGGCGGCGAGGCGCGCAATACCGTCGACGCCCGAGTGGGTGCTGGACCACCAGTTCCTTTCGGTGCACATGATCGACGCCGCCCGTCCGCCGGCGTACGAGGCCCTCATGATGATCGGTTTCGACGACGGAGCGAAACGATACGTGGCCCATTGGTGCGACAGCTACGGCGGGAAATTCTCGGCGATCGGATACGGAAAGCGGTCCGGGAATTCGATCGAGTTCGAGTTTTCCTTTCCGACGGTCCGTTCTACAACACCTTCACCTGGCACCCGGACACCGCCGGATGGACCTGCCGGCTCGAAAATGCCGGCAAGAACGGCAAGCGCGTGCTCTTCGCGGAAGACTCCCTCCGGCGGCCCTGACCTTTCCCGCGCGGGACGGCCGCGCGTGCTTGTGGCGTACAATCCGTCAAACTTTCATCAGCGGCTCCTCCCGTCCGCCACCCGAGGACCGCCGTGTCGCATCGGCGGGAAAGGAAGTCGTCATGGACAGGTTCAGATCTCCCGTCGCGGTCCTCGCCGCGCTCGCGTCCGCTCGCCGTCGCGGAGGCCGCCAACGCGTCGCCCGCCGGCCAGAGGCCCTCGCCGTCAACATCCCGGTGGTCGGGCGGCTGACCGCATCCGGGGGATCCTCTTCAAGACGGCGATCGACGTCTCGAACAACACGGGCACGGCGGCCCAGATCGATTTCCACCTGGTCGCGACTGGCGGGGGCGAGCCCGATCACGGTGGACGGCAGCATCTCGTCGACGGGCACGCTCGTCGCCAGGGCACGGGCGGTACCGTGAGGGACACTTCAACTACCACTCCGACGATTTCGTGGATTCGCTCGTGCACGCCGGCCTGATATCCGGGTCGCAGGAATCGGCGGGCGTCCTCGGGTCGGTCCGGTTCGTCTTCGACGGGTTCACGAAGAGCGGCCAGGGCGCGGCCTCGGCGAATTTCTACCGGAATCTTTCCGCGGGGAGCGCTTCCGGCACGATCGGCGTGTCCGCGACGGGTCACGAGATCTCGGCCAACGAACCGGTCAAGCTCGTCGGGACCTTCCGCAACACGCTCGGAAAGGCGGGCCCGCAGGTTTATCCCTGAATCTCTTCATCAACAACATCGGAGTGACGCCGGTGACTTCCGCCGCGCCATGCGATTCGTGCCAGCAGGGCGGCCGCCGCCACGGCGGTCGACGTGACTATCTCGGCGTATTCGAACACGACCGGGAACCCGGTCGGCGTGACGAAGTCCATCACCGGGATCGCTCCGGGTCAGACGGCCGTCTTCGGCCCCGTGCTCTCCGCTCTCTCGGTTCCCGCGAGCGAAGACACCGTCCTGGTGTATGTCACGGTCGTGTCCGGCAACGTCGGCGATCGCCGCGCTCGCCGTGCAGGTCGACAACGGTACGCACGACAGCACCTCGGTCGAGATGCATCGGGCGGATTTCTGATGCGCGGGCAAGAGGGAGGCGCGATGAGGAGACGCGTATCGGCCACCGCGATGGTTGCGGCGTTCACTCTTCCGTTGGCGGCTGCGGCGCACAGTGCGCGGTGCCCGCCGACCACGCGACGCTGCAGGCCGCCTGACGACGCGGCGTGCGATCCGGATCCAGGTCGCGCCCGGGACCTATTTCGGGAGCTTCACTCACCCACGCCGCCACGGTCCACGGAGCGGGCGCGGGCGTGACGATCCTCGACGGCCAGAGTCTCGGCCGGGTGCTGACGATCACGTTCCCGGCGGGCAACTCCACCCCGTTCACCGTCGTGCTCACCGGTCTCACGGTCCAGCACGGAAACGCGCATGGGACCGGTTTCAACAATCTCGTCGGCGGCGGCATCGCCGATTTCGCGGGGTCGCTCGTCCTGAACGACTGCGACGTCAGCCACAACACCGCATCGACGCAGGACGATCGGACAGCGGGGGCGGCATCTGCAATGACCGGGGATCTCTCGCTCCTCCACACGACGGTCACCGCCAACACGAGCGGAGGATTTTCCGGGAATCGAGAACGAGAACGCCTACATGGTGGTCGTCGACTCGACCGTTTCCGGAAACCAGTCGCGCACGTTTTCCGGGGATCGGGGCGGACGGGCTCGGCCTGGCCATCACGCGGTCGCAGATCACGAACAACACGGTCCAGAGCGGGCCGGGCGGCGGCATCACCGCCGAAGGAGGGCTCCCTCGCGATCGATCATTCGATCGTGAGCGGCAACCATGCCGGCGACTACGGCGGCGGCGTCGTGAGCGAAGGGGCGATCTCCGCATGATCGGATGCACCGTTTCGAACAACACCGCGGCAGTCGAGCAGGGGGCGGGGTCGTGCAGGCCGGGCTCGGCATCGTGATGCTGCGCTCGACGGTGAACGGGAACAAGATCGCGGCCGGAGGGGGACGGCGCGGGTGTCTCGCTCGAGATCGACAACGGCGAGCCGATCGTGATCGAGAACAGCACGATCACCGGCAACACGGGCGGATCGGGCGCGGCGGCGGAATCTTCATCTCGTTCGGCGCGAGCACGACGCCTTCGATCGTCAACGCGACGATCGCCGGAAACTCGGCGACGTCGGCCGGCGGCATCTATGCCGAGCACCGGTCGAGCTCGGCCACGACGGTCAGCCTCGTCAATACGATCGTGGGGGAATCCGGGCGGAGATTGCGGGGGCGGCCTGGTCCATTCTCTCGGGTCACAATCTCTCGAAAGACTCGACGTGCGCGTTCACGGCGGCCGGCGACAAGCGCGGCGTCGATCCGAAGCTCGGCGCGCTCGCGGTTTCCTTTCCCGGCGTGAACGCGACGCTGCCGTTGAACGCGGGGAGCCCCGCGATCGACGCCGCCGACGACGCGCTGGCGACGCCGGCCGACGAGCGAGGAGCCCCGCGCGGCAGTGCGCACGCGGACATCGGAGTCCTCGAAGTCGCGGACCCCGGTCTCACGGTGATTCCCGTCGAAGAGGTCGATCTGCGGGTGGTCGGCGGACCGTAGCCGCCTGAGAGAGATCGCCGCCGGCGCTCAGCGGAGGATCGAGGCGATCGTCTCCTCGACCCGCGCGTGGAGGTCGGGCGGCGCGCCGTAGACGACGCGCGCCGTTCTTCCCGGCGCGGTCGAAGACGAAGAGCGTCGGCACGGCGGCGATGTCTCCGAAGCGCGTGCGCGGCCGCGCCGTCCGTCATCGCCCACCGGACGCCTGAGCCGATCGACGCTGCGAGTGCTCGCGCGGCAGGCTCCGGCGACTCGACGGCGAGCGCGACGACGGCAAGGCGGTCGCCGTATTTCTTCCGCAGCGTCCCGAGCCAATCGAGCGTCGATCGGCAGGGCGGGCACCACGTCGCCCAGAACTCCACGACGACGACGCGGCCGGCGAAATCGGCGCTCGAGAGCGGTGACCGGCGAAGTCGGTGACGGAAAAGGAAGGCATCGAGGCGATGTCCGCGTCGGGAGCCGCCCCGCGCGACTCGTTCTCGAGCTCTTCGTGCTTTCCCGCGAGGACGAGATCGATCATCCGGGAAAGGTCGGTCTTGAACTTCGCCTGGCTCGCGGCATTGCGCCACGGGGCATATCGGCCGGGATTCTCCCTCGGCGACGAAGCCGAAGTCCCGCGGGCGTGCGACGAGCACGTCGTCGACGAAGACCGCCGGATAGCGGGTGACGCCGAATCCGTCGGCGAGCGCCGAGGCTCCGAAGTTTTCGCTGACGAAGCGCGCCTTCCCCGCGTATTTCGCCACGACCTCCTGCACCAGCAAACTTGCCGGATCGGAGAGGTTTCAGGTGTAGGGCCAGCGGACGAGTGTCACCGTGATCGCCGGCGGGGCCGGCGCGGCAAGGGGCGGAGGCGGAGAGAGCGCTTCGTCGTAGGCGGGCAGGACTCTCGCCGAGGATCGCGGTCACGATCTCCGCCCCGGCCGCGGAACCGGAGACGGCCTCCGCCCGCTCGACGAACAGGACGCCGACGGACTCGTCGCGAGGGGAGGCGGCGAGCCGCCGCTTCGCGCTTTCGATCGATTCGCCCGGCGCCTCTTCGCCGGGGCGATCATCGCGAGCTGCTGCACCGCGTCGAGGTACTGGTGCAGCGCCCCCGCGCGGCGTCCCAGCGTCGAGCTCGCCGGCGAGCTTCAATGTCGCATTGAAGCGGATGAACTGCGGATGGCGATCGATCGAGAGGGGCGGCTGAAAGGCCGAGCGCGCCCGCTCCTGAAGGGCGCCGAGCTCGGGCGCGATCGAGCGCAGCGGCGCCGGCCCGGCCTCCCGGCGGATCCCGAGGGACCGGCAGAATACGGCCCAATCGGCGTCTCCGCGCGCCTCGCCCAGATAGTAGAAGCCCGCCCGCGGTCCGGTCACGCGGGCATAGGCGCGGCTCGCGTCGGCGAGGACCATCGTCTGGCCCTCGGCGGCCTCGGCGAGCGCTTCGAGGGCGGCGGAAGCTCGGAGGATGTCCGGGCGGGAGATTTTCGATCCGCGCTCGGCGAGTCCGGCCCGGGCGCGGGTCCAGAACGCGTCGAAATCGTCCGGCGGATTTCCGAGTGTCCGGACGCTTCCGCGGCGGCGGTGAATCGAACGCGGACGCGGCCGAGATCCTCGAGAGCGGCGTAGAAGCGGCCGGCGGAAAGCGATCGCTTCGCTCCTTCGAGGATGGCGGCGGATTGCTCCGCCATTCCCTTCGCGTCGCCTCCCCGGGCCGCCATCGACGCGGCCTCGCGCTCGAGCCTGGCGATCTCCGAACGGACGCGCTCGCCTGCACGGTCGGTAGACGCGCCCGTCGCCGAAAGCGGTCGCCGCGGCGAGAAAGAGAATCGCCGCCGCCCTGCGGGATCCGCGGAATCGCGTCATGCATGAAAAATACGAACCCGGGGCGAGATGTTTATCCCTCTCGTCCGGCTGGGGTTGGCTGTCGAAAACTTGCCGCGGGAAGGTCCGGGAAAATGAACGATGAGATTAACGAGGCGGCGGCATGGTACAAGGGAGACGGCCTTTTGACATGCGCAACCAGTGGCGGGCCTTCGGTTTTTTTCCTCGCGCCCTTCGTCGGGATCGGGATAGGCCTCATCGCCCGGACATCGGCGGCGGATGCAGCCCGCCGCTCAGCAGCGCGTGATGATCCGTGGTACCGGAAACAGCATTTCCATCGAGCGTTCCGTCGAGAGCGCCCCCGCGGCTCCTCTCGCGCGGCGTCCCGCGCTCGCCGGTACTTGCGCAGGCTGAGGAGATGAAGGAGGCGGGGACGACCGATGCGGTGCTCCTCGGGTATCTGAAAGCGCACGCCGCCGAGCTCCCCGGCCTGATCGATTTCCAGACGGTCTCGCGCCTGCAGGAGGCCGGTGCGGGAAGAACGGTGATCGCCTACCTCACGACCGTCTCCGCCGTCGAAATCGGGCCCACCGGAGCGGTCGGCGGCCCGCACGAGGAGCCGATGGAAGCTTCCGTTCCGGCCGAGGCCATGATGTCCAATGAACTGCCGATCTGGTACGGCGGGTATGGCGGCGTCGTGGAGATTTCGTCGGGAACCGCATCCGGCACGGTCACGGCCTCGGACATCGCGGAGCATTTCCTTCGCCCCACGGAACCCACGTCGCAACGCCCGCGCGTCAACGCGCCGATGAACGCGCCCATGGTTCGTCCCCAGCCCCGATTCAGCCGCCGCTGAGACCGGAGGAGCCGCGCCTTCGGGCGGCCGGTAGAACCGGCAGGTTCCGCCGCGACGCTCCGCCGATCGCGAGCGCGATCACTCGAAGACGACGGTGCGGCCGGCGTGCACGATGACCCGGTGCTCCAGGTGGCTCCAGACCGCGCGCGCGCGAGCACCGTCTTCTCGAGGTCCCGCCCGAGCCGGATCAGGTCCTCGACGGTGTGCCGGTGCGACACGCGCAGGACGTCCTGCTCGATGATCGGGCCCGCGTCGAGGGTCTCGGTCACGTAGTGGCTGGTCGCCCCGATCATCTTCACGCCACGGGCTCGCGCGGCGTGGTACGGCCGCGCTCCCGGAAAAGCGGGCAGGAAAGCATGGTGGATGTTGATGATCCGGTTCGGGTATTCGGCGACGAAGGCCGCGTCCACGATCTGCATGTAACGGGCGAGGACGATGAAGTCGATGGCGTGCTCCCGGAGGAGCCTGCGTTGCGCCTTCCCGATCTCGTCCTTGTTTTTCTCCGAAAACGAGAACGCGTGGAAGGGACGCCGAAGCGGCCGGCGACCGGCTCGAGATCGGCGTGGTTGCTCACGACGACCGGGATCTCGACGTCCCATTCCCCGGATCGGCTGCGCGCCAGGAGATCGTAGAGACAGGCCGGGTCTTTCGAGGCGAAGATCGCCATTCGGAGCCGGGCATCCGAGAAGGCAGCGACCATTCGGCGTCGGGACCCTTCCCGATGACCTCCTGAGGAGGGGGCGCGATCCCGGCGGGAGCCTCGGTGAAGCCCGAGAGGTCCCACTCGAGGCGGGTGAAGTACTGGTGGGTATCGCCGTCGACGTACTGGTCGTGGGTAGAGGATCCGACCGCCGTGGGAATACACGAACTCCGTCAGCCGGGCCTGATGCCGAGCCGGAGAGGGGGCAGGTCAGCAGCAGGGTCGCCGAGCGGGGAGAAACCATCGACCTCGAGTCGTCGCCTTTCAAAATCGTGTATTACGGGATACGCTTCCAGAAAATGTCCCAGGCCTCGCGGCGTTCGACGAAGCCCGTGATCTTTTCCGTCCGGGCTTCGCTGGAAGATCTTCGGTAACGAGGCTGTCCGGGAACGAAGAGGACGTCGGGCGCCTCGGCGAGGAGCGGCTCGGGCTTTTCCCCGTCCGCTCTCCCTCGAGAGCTCCGTCGCTCAGGCGGATCTCGTAGGCGATGTCCGCCGTCAACGCGTAGCCGGGCGCAATACTCCCGGCGCAACGCCTCCGCGATCTGCCCGGAGGGCGGGTCCGTGCGGAGCGCGAGCACCTGGCCGCCGACGAGCTTCCATCCGTCGCCGGTCCTGCGCCACGTGTCGGTCGTTCGATACTGGCAGTGGAGCTCGTGCCCGTGGTAGTTCTCGTGCTCGTCGTCGACGTGGGTCGCCACGGCCAGGTCGCCTTCGACCACCGCGCGGAAGCCGGTGACCCGGATGTTTCCCGAGACTCCCGGGCGGGGAGGGGGTTTGATTCCTCCACCATCTCCTTCTTCGTCGACGTTCCCGCCTCGTCGACGTAGATCGCCCCGGGGTCGAGATAGCGCTCCCAAACCGCCGCGGCGCCGCTTCCGACCGCGTCCATCATCTCCGCGCGTCTGGCGCTGGAGGAGGTCGGGAACGCTCTCGGAGGGCGGAAGCGCGGCTCCGGGGCGAGCGCCGCCGACAAAGCGACGGTGGCGAGGAGTGCCGGGCACATGGCGCCGTCATTATCCCCGACTCGGGGTTCCCGATCGAACCGCGAAGGGTCTGCCGCCGCCTTCGGGAATTCCGGGGATGGTTACAGCGCGGAACACCGGGGCCCGATTCGCCGGAACGCTCCGGAGTGATCCGGGCTACGATTCCCGGTCGATGAAACCGATCGACGATTCCCGGATCGATGCATCCGATCGAGGATTCCGGGCGATGAACTCGTCCGAGGATTCCGGCCGATGAACCCGGTCGAGCGGGTCCGCGTCCGGACGGTCGAAGACGGCGCGGACGCCGAGCGCGACGATACGGTCGCCGTCGAGGAGCCGCTGGCGATCCGGATCCGGACCGGGGGATGAGCCGGGATTCCTCTTCGTCACGACGATGCGCACGCCGGGCGACGACGAGGATCTCGCCGCCGGGCTGCTTTTCGCCGAGGGTGCGGTGGCCGGGCGCGACGAAATCGTCTCCCTCTCCCGGGACGACAACCGGGCGACCGGCCGGGAGCGGCGGGACAACGTCATCGTCGCGACGCTCACGCGCGACGCGGCGGAGCGCGCCGGGAAGCTCCGACGGCGGCCGTGATGAGCTCGGCTTGCGGCGTCTGCGGGCGCGATTCTCGATCGACGCGGCCGTGCCCGCGGACCGGCCGCGGATCGGCGGAATCTGCGTGTCGCCCCCGAGCTGCTCCATTCCTCCCGTCCCGCCTCCGGGAACGGCAGTCGATCTTCGCCGCGACCGGCGGCCTCCACGCGGCCGGACTCTTTCGGCCGACGGCACCTCCGCGAGGTCCGCGAGGCATCGGCCGCCACAAGCGACCGACAAGCTCATCGGCGCTTTCCTCCAGCGCGGCGAGGTCCCGCTCTCGACTCGATCCTGATGGTTTCGGGGCGGGCGGGGTTCGAGATCGTCCAGAAGGCCGAGCGCGGCCGGAATTCCCGTCGTTGCCTCCGTTTCCGCCCCGTCGAGCCTGGCCGTCGCCCTGGCCGACGCGCGGCGGGAGTCACGCTCCTCGGTTTCCTGCGAAACCGGCGTTTCAACGTCTACACGAACCGGGAACGGGTAGTGGATGAGATGAGTGAGCTCGCGCTTCGCTCGCCGTCGGCACGACGCGCCGACGGGTGTCGAGGGGAACCGGGATTAAGGTCGTGACGTAGCCCGTGTCGTCCCTTTGCTCGGCACGACGCGCCGACAAGCCCCTCGTCCAACCCGGGGAGGCATCCCCGAGCTGCGTTGGGAGTGCAGTTCGCCGGGCTCGCTTCGCCCGCCGCCGGCTGGGAATGACCACAATCAACCTGGGGGAGGTATCCCCTCAAGCCCCCTCTGGAAGAATCTCTCCGACGAGGGTTCGATGAGCTCACTCTCGCTCGCCGTCGGCACGACGTGCCGACAAGCCCCACGTCCAACCCGGGAGGCATCCCCGAACCCCTCTGGGAACGGGGCACGGAACGCTTCGATCGTCGTGGGCCGCTCCGCCCTGGTGGGGGCGAACCGGGCCCTCCTTCTTCTCCGGTCAGACTACCCCCGAGCTCCAGAGGGGGATTGGGGGAAGCCTCCCCCAGGTTGGATGTAAAACCCCGGCGCGGACGCGCCGACGGATGCGGCGAGCGTAGCGAGCCGATTATTGAAAACAAAAAAACGCCGAGTTCGGCTTGACAAATTGGAAATAAAGGTCTGGAATTCGCTACCGAGAAAAGGGACCTTCGCCGAGAGAGGAGAGCGCATGGAACTGACGCGTCGCCGATTCATTCAGGCCACCACGGTCGGAGGAACGGTCGCCCTGGCTTCGATCTCTCGTGGGCCGAAGCGGAGATGCGCGAGCTCAAGATCTCGCGCACCACCGAGACCCGCAGCATCTGCCCGTACTGCGCCGTCGTCGATGCGGGGTCATCATCCACACGCTCGGCGACCGGGCGAAGAACGCGACGGCCGTCGGTCGTCCACATCGAGGGCGATCCCGACCAGCCCGATCAACGCGCGGCACGCTCTGCCCGAAGGGCATCACGCTCAAGGACGACATCACGCCACAAGAACCGGCCTGACCAAGCCGCAGGTCCGCCGCGCCGGGCTCGGACAAGTGGGAGGACATCTCCTGGGACGAGGCGATCGCCAAGATCGCGCGGCACGTCAAGACGACGCGCGACACGTGCTTCGTCGCAAAGAACGCCAAGGGCCAGGTCGTCAACCGCAATCCCGGCATCGCGATGATCGGCGGCTGCACCGATACGAACGAGTTCAACTTCCTCCAGTGGAAGGTCATCACGGCCCTGGGGGTGCCGTACCGGGACACCCAGGCACGGGTTTGACACGGCCCCACGGTGGCCAGTTTGGCCGCCACGTTCGGCCGGGGGCGATGACCAACGGCTGGGTCGACATCAAGAATGCCGACGTCATCCTGGCGATGGGCGGTAACCCCGCCGAGAACCACCCGGTCGGCTTCAAGTGGTTCATCGAGGCGCGCAAGACGCGCGGCGCGAAGATCGTCGCCGTCGATCCGCGCTTCACGCGCACCGGCGGCGGTCGCCGACCTCTACGCTCCCGATCCGCGCCGGGACGGACATCGCGCCTTCCTGCTCGGGCATCATCCGCTACGCGATCGAGAACAAGCGCTTCCACGAGGACTACGTCAAGCTCCACACGAACGCCGCGCTACCTCGATCGACGCGACGTACGGCTTCAACGAGGGCCTCTTCTCCGGTTTCGACGAGGAAGACGGCGACTACGACAAGCGACTCGTGGAGCCTACCAGCTCGACGAGAAGGCGAATGGCCAAGAGTCGATCCGACGTCTCCAGAATCCGCGCTGCGTGCTTCCAGCTCCTGAAGGAGCACGTCGACCGCTACACGCCCGAGATGGTCGAGCGGATCTGCGGCACGCCGAAGGACGACGTTCCTCGAAGGTCGCCGAGATCGTGACCTCGACCGGCAACGCCGAGCGCGTCGGCACGATCACGTACGCGCTCGGCTGGACGCAGCACTCGACCGGCGTCCAGATCGATCCGCGCCGCCGCGATGCTCCAGCTCCTGCTCGGGCAACGTCGGGCGGCCCGGCGGCGGCGTCAACGCGCTCCGCGGCCACTCCAACATCCAGGGCGCGACCGACATGGCGGGCACGTTCGAGATCCTGCCGGGCTATCTCAAGACGCCGAGCCGCGCCCGCTGGCATCACGCATTGAAGGAGTACGTCGACGCCAACGACGCTCAACAAGCAGGCGTGGGCCGTCGATGAACTACTGGCAGAACTACCCGAAGTTCATGGTCGTCGCTGCTCAAGGCCGCCTGGGGCAAGGCGGCGACGAAGGAGAACGACTTCGGCTACGCGTGGCTGCCGAAGGTCGACGGCAACTACTCGTGGATGTACATCTTCGACGACATGTACCGCGGCAGCTCGACGCGCGCCGGGCGGCGAGGAGCCGGGCCCGGAGGGCTTCATCTACCTTCGGCATGAACCCGGTCGGCCTCGGGCCCGAACTCCGGAAGATGGATCGCCGCGCTGTCGAAGCTGAAGTGGCTCGTCGTCGTCGAGAACGTCGAGACCGAGACCGCCGCGTTCTGGAAGGCGCCGAAGGAGTACGAGCGGCGCCGGACGCGTCGAAGATCCCGACGGAGGTCTTCCTGCTGCCCGCCGCGCGACTTCGCGGAGAAGGACGGCACGTTCACCAACTCCGCGCGCTGGATGCAGTGGAAGTGGAAGGCGCTCGATCCGCCGGGCCAGGCGAAGTCCGACCAGGAGATCGCTCGCGCGGATCTTCCTCGCCGTGCGCGACCTCTACGAGAAGGAAGGCGGCGCGTTCCCGGAGGCCGTCGCTGAACGCTCTCGTGGAGCTACACCAATCCACGTCGAGCCCGATCTCGGCGAGGTGCTTGAAGGAGATCAACGGCAAGGCGCTCGCCGACATCCCCGATCCCGAAGGACAAGACGAAGATCGCTGAAGACCGCCGGCCAGCAGGCTCGACGGCTTCGGCCAGCTCCAGGACGACGGCTCGACGATGTGCGGCAACTGGCTGCACTCGGGCGTCTTCACCGAGGCGGGCAACATACGCGCAGCGCCGCGTCGAACGCCGACCCGACGGGCCTCGGCATGTATCCACAACTGGGCGTTCTCGTGGCCGGCCAACCGGCGCGTCATGTACAACCGCGCCTCGGCCGACGCGGACGGCAAGCCCTGGGACCCGACGCGCGCGGGCATCACGTGGAACGGCGAGAAGTGGGTCGGCGACGTGCCCGACATCAAGCCGGACGCGCCGCCCGGCACGTTCGGCGCGTTCATCATGCTGCCCGGAGGGCGTCGGCGCGGCTCTTCGCCGCGCGCGCTCAACGACGGGCCGTTCCCGGAGCACTACGAGGCGATCGAGGCGCCCGGTCGACAACCTCGCTCCACCCGAAGGTCGACCTCGAACCCGGCGAGCAAGAAGTTCGCCTCGGACAAGGACGTGTACGGCAAGAAGGAGGACTTCCCGATCGTCTGCACGACCTACCGCCTGACGGAGCATTTCCACTACTGGACGCAGCACCAGCACAGCGGCGTCTTGAACGAGCTCCAGCCCGGACTTCTTCGTCGAGATCCCGGAGGAGCTCGGCGCAAGCAGAAGGGCATCGCGAACGGCATCGCAGGTCAAGGTGACCTCGGCCGCGCGGCTCGATCCAGGGCGTGGCGCATGGTGACCAAGCGCCTGCGCGCCGATGCAGATCGACGGCAAGAGCATGTGGCAGATCGGGTTCCCGATCCACTGGGGCTACGCGGGCGACCCGAGCCACACCGGGCCGCTCGCCAACTTGCCTGACGCCGTCGGCCATGGACGCCGAACACCTGGACGCCGGAATTCAAGGCCTTCCTGGTGCAGCTGGAGAAGGCTTGAGGGAGGGCGATCATGGCCAGAACCTCGAGATCCGCCGCTCCTCCGCCTCGCGTCTGGGGAAGCCTGTCCGGGATCCGCGAGCGTCCCCGACCGTTTCCAAATACATCGACACGACGACCTGCATCGGCTGCAAGGCGTGCGAGGTGGCCTGCCAGCGAATGGAACGACCTGCCGACGGTCGCGCACCGAGCAGACCGGCACGCTACCAGACGCTGCCGACGCTCCACGCCGAGTACTGGAACCTGATCCGCTTCAACGAGCAGGACGCGCGACGGCGGCATCGCGTGGCTCATGCGCAAGGACCAGTGCATGCACTGCGAGGAGCCGGGTGCCTCGGCGGCCTGCCCGGCGCCGGGCGCGCATCGTGCCAGTACGCCAACGGCATCGTCGACGTGAACCCGGACCAGTGCATCGGCTGCGGCTACTGCGAGACGGGCTGCCCTTCGACGTCCGCGCTTCCACAGACGACCGGCAAGATGGCGAAGTGCACGCTCTGCGTGGACCGCGTCGAGGTCGGCCTCGGAGCCGGCCTGCATCAAGGCGTGCCCGACCGGGTGCCTCCAGTTCGGGACCAAGGACGACATGGTCGCGCTGGGACATCAAGCGCGTGGACCAGCTGAAGGCGACCGGCTTCCAGCAGGCCGCGCTCTACAACCCCGCACGGGCGTCGGCGGCACCGGCGTCGTCACCGGTGCTCGCGCACGGCGACCATCCCGAGTGGTACGGCCTGCCCGCCGATCCGCGCGTGCCGCTGCTGGTGAAGTTCTGGAAGTCGGTGCTGCGGCCGCTCGGCGTCGTCGCCATCTTCGGGCGCCGTGCATCGGCGCCGTTCGGCCACTTCACCAAGTACGGGCGCAAGGAGGTCGAGGGGACCGACGATGACGACTCGAACCTCCCGACCGCGACGGCGAGAAGGGGTGAGCACATGACCACGCGCGACGACATCCCCGACCCGGTCGACCCGCCGTCGATCACCGCCCAGACGCGCGAGGACGTCGTCGTCGGCAACGAGATCGTCCGGCACAACCGCGCGCCTCGCGCCTGATCCACTGGACCGTGGCGCGTCACGTTCTTCGTCTGCCTCTTCACCGGCATGCCGATCTGGACGCCGGTCTTCGGCTGGATGGCGGCGCTCTTCGGCGGCCTGTCCGTCTGCCGCGGTCATCCACCCGTGGGCCGGAGTCGGCCTTCTTCGCCGCGACGATCGTCATGTTCTTCGACTGGGTCGGCGACATGCACGCTGACCAAGCGCGAGAGCGCAAGGCGTGGGTGAGCGGCGGACGGGCTCGTCCAGTACCTGCGCTACGAAGATCGACGATTCGGACGTCGGGAAGTACAACGGCGGGCCAGAAGCTGCTATTTCTGGCTCGTGGTGCCTGGCGGCGCTCGGACTCCTCGCTTCCGGCCTGATCGATGTGGTTCCCGCGGCTCGTTCCCGGCGATCCTGCATGCAGTTCGCCTACATCATTCACGACGTCACGTTCATCCTGTTCGCGATCGCTGATCGTCTTCCACATCTACCTCGGCACGTCGGCCGAGCCGGAACCGTTCGGCTCCATGACGCGCGGGACGGTGACCCGAAGGCGTGGGCGCGCCTCCATCACCGCGGCGCTGGTATCGCGAGGTCACGGGGGGAAGAAGCCCCGACCCTCGGGCCACGTCTAGCTCAGCCCGGCCAGCGCTCTCCGAGAGTTCGAGCCGCCGGGCCGCGGGCGGAGGCGACTCGCCCGCGACCGGGGCGGCGCAGGAGCCCCTGATCGTTCGCGGCGGGCCTCTACCAGGGTCCAGGCGCGCGGTCGCGGCTGCCTCGACGCGGCGCACGCGCGAGGATCCGTTGACCGGGCACCTGGACGTGGACGCCAGGCGTCTCCGGATCACGCCGCCGTCGATCCTCCGCTACGCCGCGGAAGAGGGCCGCAGGCTGCTCTCCGACGAGGCGCGGGCGCGGCAGAAGGACCTCCCCTCGACGGCCGAGACGCGGCTGCTCGTTTACTGGAGCGGCGACCGCTCGGCCTCCGAGGACTATCTCTCCCGGGCGATCCTGCGCCCGTACGTCGAGTTCCTGAGGCTCGGTCAACCTCGCGCCCGACCGAATGCAGCACGCCGGGCCGCTGCCCCTTCTGCGGAGGAGCGCCGTGGATCTCCGCCCGCCGCGAGGGTCTCCGTCGAGGAAGGCGCGCGGCGGCTGCTCGGGTGCGCGCTCTGCGGCTTGGAGTGGCTCGTCGACCGGATCGTCTGCCCGGCCTGCTTCCGAGGAGGACCCGCACCGAAGCTCCCCTCCTTCCAGAACGACCGGCACCCGGCCGTCCGGATCGAGGCGTGCGAGACCTGCCGCCGATACGTCAAGTCGCTCGATCTCTCGCAGGACGCCCGGCCCATCCCCGAGGTGTGACGACCTCGTCTCGATCGCGATGGACCTGTGGGCGGTGGAGCAGGGGTACAGCGCGAATCGAGCCGGGCCTTGCCGGGACTCTGAGGGGAGAGCGACTCGAGCCCTCTCTCGCCGGACTCCTCGGGGTCCAGGGCACGCTGAGGGCCCGGTTCGAGATTTCGCCGCCAGGCGCTCTCGCGCCGGGACGAGGAGGCCTTTTTCACCGTGTCGCGCTTCGCCGATTTCGAAGTCGCCGTCCGCCGCTGGACGCTCGCCGCGGGAGCGCGTGGTCGGCTCGGCGGCGGGACGGCAGAGTGACCCCGGACTCCGTGACCCGGCTCGCGAGCTTCGGGCCTCGAGTACGTCCAGTTGCGGAGCTCGCGCGCTACCCGCTCTCGCTCGTCAGCGGAGCGCGCGAAATTCGCCGACGTGCCGGGATCACGGAAAATCTGGGCTCGCCGCCTCTCGGCGCACGAACGGGACCCTCGAGGAGGGGTGCATACCCCGCGTGCGCGCCGATCTTCACGGGCGACGAATGGCGTAAGCTCTCCGGGAGGTTGCGGCGCCTGCCTGTAGCCGGGCTCAGCCGAGCTGCGCCATCTCCGGATCGGCGCCCGCGGGCTCGGGGCAGGAGCGCCTGGTAGGCTCGCGGCGAGCCGCTCCTGGTCCCAGCCGAGGAACACGCCTTCGCCGCGGTAGCAGGATTCCGTCGTGCGTGATCTCTCGACGAACACGATCGCTCCCGCTCCCTCCGCGCTCGAGACCGCCAGGCGCCAGGCCGACCGGGTCGTCGAGCCTCGCGCGTGCGGTGTGGATTCGATGACGCTCGAGCGGCGCGCCGAGAGCGTCCGTCAGGCTCCGGGACGGGCATGTGGCCTTCATGGAGCTTCATTCTAAGGTCTTTCTCGCGCGAAATCCGCGGCGGTCGAACAATAATACACGATTTCATGTGTGCCGCGCGGTCGATGTCTCCCGACTCAGTTCCCTGCGGTGCGGAGTGAAGCCGCCCTGCGCGCGGGTCGGCATCGGCGCGCGGCGGTCACGATTTCAGCGGATCCCTCTCACGCAGAAAGAGCTCCGACAGCACCCGCGCGTAGCCGTACACGTGGCGCTTTCCGTCCGCCGTGTGATCAGTGGCGCCCGGATGAACGCTGCGTCACGCCCGCGGCGTCTCCGGGGACGAGCTCCTTCCATTTCTCGCGATGTCCGTCCGAGAGCCGGATCGCGGTCGACCCGCGCGCGGGAAAGGCGCCCGGCATGTAGACGCGGAGAGACGCGCCGTCTCTCGCTCCAACGAAGCAAGGGCTGCTCGCCGGGAAGAATTCCCGGGAGCGCCGCTGCGGCGCCCGAGCCAGGGGTACAGGCGCAGCGTTCGATCTAGCGCTGCGGGCGATGACGGTGAAACGGGAGCTTCGGGCGTGATCAGGGTGCGAATAGAGGAGCATCTCGACGCCTTCGCCTCGTGACCGGGCGGACGCGCCCCGTGGCGATGTTCCTGGAGCTGGATGGCGCGAAGGCCGCCCGTTCTCGCCCTGCTCGACCCCGAACAGGATCGCTCTTTCCATCGGGGGTCCAGTCGGCGTTGAGCATCGTTCCCTGGATGGGCGGAAGGCCCCCGCGGTTCACCAACTCCCCGTCGGGAGGATGATGAAGCGGGTGTCCGTCGTGAACGCGAACGGAATCGTGAGAGGCCGATTTTGCGTCCGGGAGAGCGCAATCGAGTACCCCCTCTCCGGGCCGCAACGGAGACTCCAGGCCCGCCCGCAGCACTTGAAAATCGATCCCTTCGCCGCCGCCTCCGCGTTCTGCGACAGAGAGGAGCCGGCCGTCCGGCGGAAGAGCTTCCGCGCGCGGCCGACCGTAGTCCAGATACGAGAGATCCTTTTCCGTCGGGGCCTGCGCCATCTGGCTCGACCATGCTCGACTCCGCATGCTGTCGCGGGCGAGCAGCAATCTCCGGTCGCGCTGGGCGTCGTGGATCGTGAGGACGCCGAGCGTTGGCGAGGAGCCTTTCCCGGCCGGAGAAGGCGCAGAGCCCAGGAGCTGGCGGTTGCCGCCGACACGTGTTCCGGTGAACCAGATCTCCTTGCCGCCGGGAGACCAGCAGAGACCCCGCACGCTGCTCCAGTTCGTGGAGCGCACGACCGTCTTGCCGCTGCCATCGATCGCCACGACGTCACCGTTGTCGCCGACGGCGCTCGCACTGGGCCGAACGCGATGCGATCGCCCCCGGGCGAGCAGCGAAGATGGCCGATCCAGCCGGCCGTCTTGAAGATCACTTTGCCGATCGGATACTCGAGCTGATCGGAACCTTCGACTCTTCGGACGATCGCGATCGCTTTCCGTCCGAGCCCAGTCCGCCCACTCGACGCCCTCCATGATCGCGTGGGGCGCCCCGCCGGAGAGCGAGACATCGGCGAGCGTGCCGGCCGAATCGAAGGAAGTCACGTAATGCCGGCCGAGCGAGAAGCGCGAGATCGGCGGACGCCGAGACCGAGAGGATGTCCCCCGCGAAACCGAGGGTCGGGAGAGCTGGCTGTCCTGGCGGACGCTGAAGGCCTCAAAGGACCGCCCGCTCCAAGCGGCGCCGTAGAGAATCGTGGCGCCGTCGGGCGCAAAGCGCCGAGGTCGATCGTGCCCCGCTGGAACGTCAGCTGTGTGAACGTCAGACGGGCCGACGCTCCGCGCTTACCGAGCCAGAATCCCGCTCCCCGGAGCACGCGGCCGCGGGCGGCGATCGCGGCGAGGAGCCCCCGGCGAAATACCGGTTTTCGGCGGGCCGCGAGCGCCGGCTGGCTCTGCGAGGTTCCCCGACAGGGCTTCGAGGTCGAAGGCGATGTCCCCGGCCGATCTGAAGCGGGCCGACGGCGACTTCTCCAGGCGGTGCCGCACGATCCGGTCGAGCGACGGGGAAATGCTGCGCCCGGTATCGGACGAGATCCGGCCGGTTCTTCCCGAGGATCGGCGCTCATCGTTTCGACGGCGGAATCGCCCTTGAATGCCCGCTTTCCGGACAACATCTCGTAGAAGATCGGCGCCGAAGGAGAAGATGTCCGACCGGTGCGTCGACGTCGCTGGCCGCGCACCTGCTCCGGCGACATGTAGCCGACGCGTGCCGATGACGGTGCCCGGCTCGGTCGCCGGCGGGCGCCGTCGGCAGCGTTCGTCGCCGAGCCGTGCACCGGCCCGATCTTCTTGGCGAGGCCGAAGTCGAGGATCTTGACCCGGCCGTCGTCGGTCGACGAAGACGTTCTCGGGCTTCAAGTCGCGGTGGACCACGCCCTTCTCGTGCGCGGCGGCGAGCCCGCGCGCGATCTGATCGCGATAGTCGACGCCCTGCGCTGCGGGAGAGCGACCGGCGTCGAGCTTGTCGCGCAGCGTCTCGCCCTCGAGGAGCTCCATGACGGCGTACGGCAACGCCGTCATGCGTGCCGAAATCGAAGATCGCGAGGATGTTCGGATGGTACAGCGCCGCGACCGCGTCGGCCTCGCGCTCGAATCGCGCCATCGTCTCGGGATCGTCCGCAAGCGTCTCGGGAAGCACCTTCACCGCGACCTCGCGATTCAGCTTCGTGTCCCGCGCCCGGTACACCTCGCCCATCCCGCCCGCGCCGAGCGTTGCGAGGATCTCGTACGTGCCGAGGCGGGTGCCGGGCGAAAATCTCAATGCGTCCTGCGCAGAATCTTATCGGAGTGCGGCCTTTCGGGAGTGGGTGCCTGGATTCCGCCAGGGCGGCGCCGAAGGGGTGATCCACGCCGACGGGTGCGCGGAGGGGTCCGCCCTCAGTCCTCGTAATCGGGGCGGGCCAGGACGTTGATCTTCGGACGCCCCTTCAGGCGGATCGACATCGTATGCCGCCCTCTCGAAACGGCGGACGCTCGAAGGTCAGCAGGTAGTACCCCGATATCGCCCGTGCGACCTTGTCCATCGCGAATTTCGGAAACACGTGGGTCTTGACGTACAGGCCGCCGGTATCGTCGGCGATCGACTCGAGGCCGTACTGCATCGAGTGATAGTCGGCGGTCGTGACGTCCAGAACGAAGACCGAGGTGTGGAGCGCACGAGGGCGGCGAGCGCCCGGGTGTAGTTGTGGTCGAGGATCAACCCCATCACGGGGTCGAAATTGCCGAGGCCCCATCCGAAGTAGAGGAGAGACTTCGACCCCGGAATCGACCTGAGCCCCTGGCCAATGACGGCGCAGGGCATGCTCCGGAAGTGTCGCGCGCCGGGCCGCCGTGAAATCGATCGAGGCGGCGAGCGACGGCGAGGGCCCGGGGCCGGATCGATGGCGCGGTCGGCGTAGAGGGTCCGCACGATCGCGTGATGCAGCTTCCGTGGTCGGCCGTGAGAATCCTGGCGGAGCTTCAGGCGCGAATCGAAGGAGAGCACCGCCAGACGGTCTTCCGGAGCGCACGTCTCGAGGAACGCGAGAGCCTGGCGGATCATGCGCATCTGGCCGGTGATGCGGGAGAACTCGTAGTCGGTCTGGAAGAAAAGGACGATCACCGCGTCCCGCCGCGGGTCCCGGCTCCGGCAGGCGGTCTGCTCTCCGCGCCGGCTGCGGCCTCCGTCGGCGCGAGAGCGGGAGAAGGATTCGGACTTCCGGCGATCCACTCGAGCGATTCGATCGGCACCGGCTTCCCGTCGACCTTGAGACTGAAGTCCGACGCGGAGAGCCCGGAGCACCGGCTCGCCGAGGTTGTCGATCACGTGGACGTCGACGACGACGCGCTCGGCGGAGACCGTATCCTGGAAGCGGCGCGGCGGATCCTGGGCGAGCGCCAGCGCGGCGGCGACGAACAGGGCGGCGACGAGCCATTTCGCCGGCATGGCGGACATAGTGTAGCAATTCGGAGCACCTGGGGCGGAGCGCGAGTGCGCGTCCGACGCTCGCTCCCGAGGCGATCTCGCATGCCGCCGATCGGCTCCGGAAATGAATTCGGTGTTATCGCTATTTCGGCGCCTCGTCTCCCGTCTATGATCGCGGGCGGAATCGAAAAGATGTCGTCGACAAGGGCGGCGCAGCCGCGATCCTCACCTTCTTCGCGTTGTGCGCGTTCGCGGCGAATTCGCTCCTCTGCCGACTGGCGCTCGGCTCCGGCGCGATCGATCGACGCCGCCACGTACGCGAGCGTGCGTCTCCTCTCGGGCGCGGCCGTGCTGGTCCCGCTGGCATCCGCCGCGCCGGGCGTCCGGCGGGGGAGCTGGCCCTCGGCGGCGATGCTGGTTCGCTTTACGCGGTTCCTTCTTTCGCGTACCGGACGCTCGCCGGAACCGGGGCCTCATTCTCTTCGCCGCCGTGCAGACCACGATGATCTCCGCGGGGCTCCGTTCGGGAGAGCGGCCGGGCGCCGTCCAGTGGCTCGGCCTCCTGCTGGCCTCTTCGGGCTCGGTTATCTCGTCCGGCCGGGGACTCGCCGCTCCTCCCGTCGGCGCCGGATTGATGGCGGTCGCCGGAATCGCCTGGGGGCATACCGCTGCGCGTGGCCGTCGGGCCGGCCAGCCCATCGCGGAGACGGCGGGGAACTTCGCGCGTGCGTCGCTCCTGGCGGTGGTCGTCAGCGGTATCGCTCTCGCTTCGATGCACGCGACGCCGAGGGGAGTGTTCCTGGCCGCGATCTCGGGGGCGATTGCCTCCGGGGTCGGCTACGCGATCTGGTAGTGCCGCGCTCCCGGCACTGACCGCGACGCGGGCCGCTACGGTGCAGCTCTCGGTTCCGGTTCTCACCGCCGCAGGGGCGTGGCGTTGCTCGGCGAACGCGTGACGGTCCGGCTGGTGCTCGCCTCGATCGCGATTCTGGGCGGCGTCGGCCTGGCGCTGGCCGGACGGGGCGCCCGGCGATCGACGCGCTCCCCGAGGGCGGCCCCGGAATGAAACCTCTCCATCCGGTGTCGTAAAGTAGCTTCTGGAGGAAGAGCCATGCGCGTGATCGTTCGCCCGATTTTCGCCTTCGTCGCGCCGTTCTCTCGGCGGGATCGCTTTCGGCCGCCGAGCGAGACCGAATCCATTCTTCACGAAGAGCACCCCTGCTTTTACGAGACTCCGGCGTTCGACAAGATCCAGGACTCGGACTATGGGCCCGCCATCGAAGAAGGGATGAAGCGGCAGGTCGCCGAGATCGAAGCTGATCGCCAACGATCCTGTTCCGGCCACGTTCGAGAACACGCTCGTGGCGATGGAGCGCTCGGGCGAGCTCCTCACGCGCGTCGCCAAGGTCTTCTTCAACCTGGCGCAGTCGAACACGAACGACGCGTTACAGAAGGTGCGCGCGGAGGAAGCTCCGAAAGCTCGCCGCCCACCAGGATTCGATCTTTCTCAATCCGGAAGCTCTACGCGCGGGTGAAGGCGATCTACGACAAGCGTGCTTCCTCGGGCCTCGACCCCGAGAGCGCTTATCTGCTCGAGCGGTACCACGAGCAGTTCATCCGCGCCGGAGCCGACGCTCCCCGCGTCCGAGCAGCCGAAGCTCCGCGCTCATGAACGAAGAGGAGGCCAACCTCACGACGAAGTATCGCGGAGTTGCTGCTCGCCGACACCAAGGCCTCTTCCGTCGTCATCTCGGACAGGGCGGAGCTCGCGGGGATGAGCGCAGCCGACATCGCGCGCGGCGGCGGATCGCGCGAAGGAAAGGGGGCTCGAGGGGAAATGGGTCCTCGATCTCCAGAACACGACCCAGCAGCCGCGCGCTCGCCGCTCACGACTGCGAGCCGTGCGCCAGCGGATCCTGGCGGCGTCCGAGGCCGCGTTGCGACCACGGCGGCCCCAACGACACACGAACGGCGATCGTCAGCGCGTCGGCGCAGCTGCGCGCCGAACGGGCGAAGCTCCTGGGTTCCCGAGCCACGCGGCGTACGTGCTCGACGACCAGATGGCGAAGACGCCCGGATCACGCCTAGAAGCTGCTGACCGGACATGGTGCCCGCGTCGACGCAGAAGGCGCGCGGACGAGGCCGCCCGCATGCAGAAGGAGATCGATCGGCAGCAAGGCGGGCTTCACGCTTGCCGCCGCCGACTGGGAGCTCTATACGCCGAGAAAGGTCCGCAAGGCCGAGTACGACCTCGATCAGGACACAGGTCCGTCCCTACTTCGAGCTCGACCGCGTGCTCGAGCGACGGCGTGTTCTTCGCCGCGAACCAGCTCTACGGCCATGACGTTCAAGGAGCGCAAGGACCTGCCCGTCTACAACCCGGACGTCCGCGTCTGGGAGGTGTTCGACGCGGACGGCAAGTCGCTGGCGCTCTACTACGGCGATTACTTCCAGCGCGCGCAACAAGAGCGGCGGCGCGTGGGACGACAGCTTCGTGGACCAGTCGTGCCTTCTCGGCACGAAACCCGGTCGTCGTCAACGTACTCAACTTCACCAAGCCGGCGCCGGGGCAGCCGGCGCTGCCTCTCCTTCGACGACGTCGGCGCGCTCTTCCACGAGTTCGGCCACGCGCTCCACGGCATGCTTCTCGAACGTCAAGTACCCGACGCTCGCGGGCACACGCCCCGCGACTTCGTCGAGTTCCCGTCGCAGTTCAACGAGCACTGGGCGCTCGAGCCCGGCGGTCTTCGCGCAATCTACGCGCAAGCACTACAAGACCGGCGAGCCGATGCCCGCAGGCGCTGGTCGACAAGATCAAGAAGACCCAGCACGTTCAACCAGGGATACATGACCACCGAGTACCTCGCCGCGGCGCTGCTCGACATGGCCTGGCACACGCTGTCCGGCCGGCGCGCCGCGCCGGACGTGGATGCGTTCGAGAAGGCGGCGCTGAGGCGGTTCCACGTGGACTGCGCGCAGGTGCCGCCGCGTTACCGCACGACCTACTTCTCGCACATCTGGGGCGGCGGCTACTCCGCCGGCTACTACGCGTATCTCTGGAGCGGAGCTGATCGACGACGACGCGTACTACTGGTTCCGGGAGCACGGCGGGCATGACGCGCGCCAACGGCGCAGCGCTTCCGCGAGATGATCCTGTCGCGCGGAAGGCACCGCGGACGTGGCCGAGCTCTACCGGGCGTTCCGAGGGCGCGACCTCGGTCGTCCAGCCGCTCCTGGAGCAGCGGGGGCTCGTTCCGGAAACGAGCGTTCCGCCTCCCGCGAAGTAGCGGCCAGTCCCCGGCGGAATCGAACCGGCCTCTCTGGTCGCGGTCCCGGATTGCGTCTCATTCATTCATTAAGAACATTCATTAAGAAAACTGTTAGTGGCGCATCCGCCGCGATCGGCTGCGATGCGAAAATTCCGTCCAGGAGATGTAGTTCCCTTCTGCCCCGCAGCTCGAATCGTCTAGGAATGGTCCCCTGCTCGCTCCCCACGATTGACCACGATTAACGCGGAGGTATCCATGACCGGTGTACAGGGAGAATCTCGCGCTTCGAGGATCCACTGGATTTTCGGCATTGCTCGTCTGGAGCCTCGCGGCGAACGCGTCGGCAGTCCTGTTCGGGCCGCCCGCGGTCCAGCCGGCGGCTTCCGGCGGCTCCTGGACAGCATCACGCCTTCTCCGGTGTCAGCGGATCGTTCAACAGCACGATCGACGGCTTCGCGGACGTGCGCGATCGTCAACCACGACAACAGCCTGCTGCTGATCTACGAATCTCGACGCGATCGGAACCCTTCATCTCGTCCATGAGTACGGAACCTTCAATTTCAACACCCCGATCGCGATTGCCGCCGGCGACGTGAGCGGGGACGGAAGGTGGATCTCGTCGTCGGAGACTTCTGACGGCATCTCGGTCCTCGCTCGGCAACGGCGCCGGCGCCTTCAACGCCGCGTCGCCCCAGCGTCCCGCCGGCGTGGCGGGCGGCTATTCCTCGGCGCCGCCCAGATCTTCCTCGCCGACGTCAACGGCGACGGCCGGCTCGACATCATCGCGATCAAGGACACGAAGGGCGGGGCTCTTCGAGTTCGGGGAGTGGCATCTTCTCGTCCTGCTCGGCCAGGGAGGGAGGCGTGTTCGGATCTCCGACCGATTACGACCTCGACGTGCCGATCGGACAGAACGGCTGACCGGGTTCTCGTTCGCCGATTTCGACAACGACGGCCGCCCGGACCTCGTGTACCAGGACTACGACCACATCCGGTTCATCGAAGGGAAACGCCAACGGACGTTCGCTCCGGCGACCGGTCGCCCGCGACATTTCCGGATCGAACTTCGTTCGACAGGCCGCCGCGGCGGCCGACATCGACGGCGACGGGAACATGGATTTCGTGTCGACGAGTGGAGGGAAGCAACCTCTTCTGGTGCAAGGGGAACGGGAACGGGACGCTCCAGGCGCCGATCCTGATCGCCAACACTTCCCTGAGCCTGATCGACAAGCCGTTCCACATCCTCGTCACCGATCTCAACAACGACAACCGGCCCGACATCGTCCTCACGGGCGAGGTGCTCCTCCAGCAGAGCAATCACATCGTTCGTGTTCGACGAGTCCGTCGGAACGAGCGCCGAGACGGAGCCTCTGGCCACCGGCGACTTCAACCACGACCAGCGCGGCGAACTTCGTGATGCAGGGACCCGATCCCCAGCACATCGCGGTGTACGAATCGACGAGCGGTCCGGCCACGCACGTCCTGGTCCTCTCCGGCGGGAACCAGAGCACCCAGATCAACACGGTCTTCCCGGAGACCTTGATCGTCCAGGTCCTCGACGCGAACAACGTCGGTGTGAAGAACCTGCAGGTCACCTTCACGCCTCCCCCGGATTCGGAGCGAGCGCGGGGCGTCAACCCCGGCATAACCTCGACGGACCCGACCGGCTTCGCATCCTCCACGGCGACGGCCAACGACACGATCGGGTGCTACGTCCTGAACGTGACCGTGCAGGGGTCGCCGGGAAGTTCCCCTTCAATCTCTGCAACACGGCGCCCGACCATCTCGTGATCACGGAGGCACGCCGCAGGGCACGCAGATAGGCACCGGCTTCGGCACCGCGCTCCAGGTGAAGGTGGTCGACGGCTCGAACGTCGGCAGGGACGGCGTCACGGTGACCTTTTCGGCCCGACCGGAGCCGGGCGTGCCGAACCGCGATCCTCACGCCGGGCGAGCGCGGTGACCGCGGGCGGCGGGTTCGCGCAGGTCAACGCGGCCGCCAACGGGATCTCGAGAGTGTACGCGGTGAACGTCTGGCGTCGGGCATCCTTCCGCCGCAGGCGCCGCCGTTCTTCTTCGCGCTGACGAACTCCGCGCCGGCCTCGGCAGCGGCGCAGACGCTGCTCAGTCTCCTCCACCTCGCCGCAGGCCACGCTCATCAACACGCCGTTCTCGAATCCGCTGCGGGTTCGGGTGGTCGACAACTCCCTCGTGGGCGTCTCGGGCGCCACCGTCGATTACGTCGTCAGTCCCAACGCGGTGAACGGTGCGTCGGCGAATCTGTCGGCGGGCTCCGCGGTGACGGACGGGTCGGGGTTTGCGCAGATCACCGCGACCGCCAATGGATTCGTCGGTTCCTACGGCGTCGAGGTGACGGTCGACGGCACCCGAGCGGTGCCGGCGGGGCGATCAGCCTTCGGAATTTCGCGCAGCTTCCGCGCACGATCCTGTTCGTTTCCGGGAGCCCGCAGTCGACGCCGGTGTCGACGCCGTTCTCTCAGACCCTGCGGGTGAATCTGGCGGACACGCTCGGCAAGGCGACGCCGCAGGTCAGGTTTCTTCATCGCGCCGAGCTCGGGCCCTCGGCGGCGCTTTCAGCGCGAGCGCGCCTTTCGGACCCGAACGGCGTGGTCGAGGTGACCGCGACCGCGAACTCGCGAGGCCGGCTCCTACCCGGTCATCGCGATCGTCTACCACACGACGATCGAGCAACCGATCTTCGTGGTGTTCAATCTCGGACCGAACACCCTGGCAGCCCGAGGCCGCGGTTCCGACGCTCACGCGCCCGGCATGCTGCTCGCCACGGCGCTCCCTGGCGGCCGCGGGCTTCTTCCTCGTACGATTCAGATGAACCGGCCGGGGGGCGCTCGCGGCACCCCGCGGCACGCGCTTCGGAAGGGTTCCGAGCGGAAAACGGCTATAATTCTCCCGTCAACGTCCAGCGCTCGATGCGGAGGCCGCCATGACCGGGGCACGGGGATATCGCCTTTCGAGGGACCTCCGGATCCCGGCGGCATTCGTCGTGGTGGTCTTCGGCCTTTCGGTTCGGGCGACGCCGCGGACCACCCCGTCAACAGCGAGTCCGACCTGCGCACCGCGATCGCCAGCGCGGTGGACGGCGACACGATCACGTTCAACGTCGACGTCACGCTGACGCAGGATCTGCCCGCGATCCAGACGAACGTCACCGTCCTCGGCAAGCAACAGGACTCTCGACGGCGCCAGCACCGTACCGGGGTTCTTCGTGGCGAAGTTCGCCGGCGGTTCGGCACGCCGGCGGCGGTCACCGTGACCATCCAGGACCTGACGATCCAGAACGCCCGGGCTGGCGGCGGCGGGAGGGACGGCGCGGCGGCGGCGCCGGCCTCGGCGGAGCGCTGTTCGTCGCCAATCTCGCGACGGTGACGCTGAGCAATCGTCCAGCTCGACACCAACAGCGCGACGCGGAGGGTTGGGCGGCGTCGACGGCATCTTCGGCGGCGGCGGCGGTGGCGGCCTCGGCGGCTTCGGCGGCGACTAACGGCCGGTGGTGGTGGTGGTGTTGGAGCAGGCGCTCCGGCGGCAACGGCGGCGTCGGCCGGACGGCTCTGCAGGGATCATGCCGGGTCTTGCATCCGGCGGCAACGGCGCCGGCAGCGCACTTGGTCCTGGCGGCAGCAACGGCGGCGGGGGCGGCGGCGGCGGCCGGATCAGCGGCACGAACGACGGGGGCGGAGGGCGGCGGTGTCGCCGGCTTCCCCGGCAATCGGCGGGATCGGTGGCCGCGGCGGCTTCGGCGGTGGCGGCGGCGGTGCCGGCGACACGAGCAGCAACGGCGGCATGCGGCGGCTTCGGTGGTGGTGGCGGCGCCAGCGCGGACTGGCGGGCACCACCGCCAGCGGTCGAGCCTGGGTGGCTTCGGGTGGCGGTGGCGCCGGCGGTGCCGCCGGCGGCTTCGGCGGCGGCAGCGGCGGCACCGCGCGCCGGCTTCCCCGGCGGCGGCGGCGGTGCCGGGTTGGGTGGCGCGCTGTTCGTGCAGGAGGGCGGCAGCCTGACCCTCGCCGGTCCGCTCACGATCAACGGCAGCACCGTGACCGGAGGCGTAGTCCTCGACGCTGGCGCGACCGGCGGCTCGGCCTTCGGCTCCGGCATCTTTCTGCAGGGCAACGGCGGGCCGCTCACGTGCACGCCGGGTCGCCGGCGAGACGCAAACGGTCGACGAACGACATCGCGGACCAGACCGGCAGCGGCGGCACCGCGCAACCTGGGGGCTGACCCAGAGCGGCGCGGGCACGCTCGTCCTCTCCGGCGTCAACACCTACAGCGGCGCCACCGACGGTGAACGCGGGCACGCTGATCGTCAACGGCTCGATCGCCTCGCCGGTGACGGTGAACAGCGGCGGACACGCTCGGCGGCGCCGGCACGATCACCAACACGGTGACGGTGAACAGCGGCGGCACGCTCAGCCCCGGCAGCTCGACCGCGATTCTCAACACCGGCAGCCTGAGCTTCACGACGGGCAGTACGCTGAGCGATCGAGATCAACGGCACGACGGCGGGCGCGCAGTACGACCAGGTCAACGTGACGGGGACGTGACCCTGGGCGGCGCGACGCTGAACGTGGCGCTCGGGTTCACGCCGATCGCCGGGCAGACGTTCACGATCATCGCGAATCGACCTTGCCGACGCCGTGGTGGGCACGTTCTCGGGGTTGCCGGAAGCAGCATCGTCGCGACCGGCGCCGGCCAGCTTCCGCATCAGCTACGCGGGCGGGACGGGCAACGACGTAACGCTGACCGCCCTGAATGTTCCTCCAGCGATCGCCAAGAGCTTCGGCGTCGCGACTCTGCGCTGAACGAGACCACGACGCTGACCGTTCACGCTGACGAACCCGACCGGGAGCGGGGCTGACCGGCGTGGGCTTCACCGACACGCTGCCCGCCGGCCTCGTGGTGGCCACCCCGAACGGGCTGACAGGCGCGTGTGGCGGCACGGTCACCGCGGTCGCCGGCGCGGAGCAGCGTGACGCTGGCCAACGGCGTGCTGCCCGCCAGCGGCTCCTGCACGATCACGGTCAACGTCACCGGTACCACTGCCGGCGCCAAGAACAACACCACGAGCGCCGTCACCTCGACCGAGGGCGGCACGGGCGGGACCGCCTCGGCCAGCCTCGCGGTGGTGGCGCCGCCGACGATCGCCAAGGCCTTCGGGGCGGCTGAGCATCGTGCGTGAACGGGACGACGACGCTGACCTTCACGCTGACCAACCCCGAACGCGGCGGACCGCGCTGACCGGCGTGGGCTTCACCGACCCGCTGCCCGCCGGCCTCGTGGTGGCCACCCCGAACGGGCTGACGGGCACGTGCGGCGGCACGGTCACCGCGGTCGCCGGCGCGGGCAGCGTGGCGCTCGTCAACGGCGCCCTGGCCGCCGGCGGCTCCTGCACGATCACGCTCAACGTCACCGGCGTCGACGGGCGGCGCCAAGAACAACGCCACGAGTGCCGTCACCTCGACCGAGGGAGGCACGGCCGGCGACCGCCTCGGCAGCCTCGTGGTGGTCACCAAGGCGGCCCAGGTGCCGACCCTTTCGCCCTGGGCGCTCGCGATTCTGGCTTTGCTCGTGGCCGGCGCCGGCGCGTTTCTCTTCTCCCGCCTCCGCTGAGGGGCCGGAGGTGCGCCCGCCTCGCGCCCCCGGGAATGGGACGGCAGCGAAACTTTCCCGCCGGGGGCGCGTATCTCCTGTAGAGCGTCGACAAGAGATCTCTCGCGAGATCCGGGCCGGCGAAGGAGGCGTCATGAAAGAAGGGAGTTCCTCGAGAAGAGCGCCGCGCTGGGGATCCTCGCGGCCATACCCGCGTCCATTGTCACGGGCGCCGAAAGGGCGCGCAAGGCGGCGCCGCTGGTTGCGCCGCTGACTCGGCCCGCCGCGGGACCGATCCCGGTCGCCTTCCTCGTGTCCGACGGCGCGGTCGTCATCGACTTCTGCGGACCTTGGGAGGTCTTCCAGGACGCGTACATCCCGGGCCGCGCGGACAGCGCCTTCCGCCTCTACACGGTCGCCGAAAGCGCCCGGCCGATCGAGGCGAGCGGCGGCATGAAGATCGTTCCCGATTTCACCTACGCGACCGCTCCCGCGCCGAAGGTCGTCGTCATTCCCGCCCAGACGCGAAGAACGAGGCGACCGTCGCCTGGATCCGAAAGGCCGCGAAGACGGCCGACGTGACGATGTCCGTCTGCACCGGCGCGTTCCTGCTCGCGAAGACGGGTCTTCTCGCGGGGAAGTCGGCGACGACCCACCACGCGTCGTACAAGCCCTTCGCGATGCAGTTTGCGGATATCCGTCTGCGGCGGGGCGCGCGGTTCGTCGATGAGGGAGCCTGGCTTCCGCGGGCGGTCTCTCCTCGAGGATCGATCTCGCGCTCCACGTGGTCGAGCGTTATTTCGGGCGCGAGGTCGCGGAGGGAACCGCCTTCTACATGGAGTACCAGGGCAACGGGTGGCGGGAAGCGGGATCCAACGCCGTGTACGCGAAAGATTTCATTTCCACCGACGAGCATCCCCTGTGCGCGGTCTGCGGCATGGACGTCGACAAGGCGAAATCGCCGAAATCGGTCTACAAGGGAAAGACTTATTATTTCTGCGGTCCCGCCCACAAGACCCAGTTCGACGAAGCTCCGGCGAAATGGATTTGAGGAGGCTCCCGAAGCCGGCGGAGCGAGGAGACGACGAGCCCGACCCGGAGGCTCCTCCCGCTCGTTGCCCGGCTGCCGCTCGAAGCCGGGTGCTGACGAGGCGGGGCGTCCATTGGCTTCCGCGGTCGAAATTTGAAACGATAGACAACAATGCCTGTGGGGCCGGGAGCGTCGTCGCGTGCGTAGGTTGAAGGTCGGTGTCGTCGATCTCGTGACGAAGGGGCCGACCGCGCGCCCTGTACGCGCGCGTCATGAACGCGAACCTCGCGAGCATCATGCCGCAGGCGGTCGGCGTGTGGTGCGAAGGGCTGGGACACTAGGTCACGTACGTCTGCTACACCGGCCTCGAGAACCTGAGCGACGAGCTGCCGGACGACGTCGACCTCGTCTTCATCGGCGCCTTCACCGAGGCGGCGCTTCTCGCCTATGCGCTCTCGCAGCCTCTTCCGGTCGCGGGGCGCCGTGACCGTTCTGGGCGGACCGCACGCGCGCTGCTACCCGGAGGACGCGCGGAGGTACTTCGACTACGTCCTGGGATTCACGGACCGGGCGATCATCGGGAGGTCCTGCGACGACTGCGTTCCCCGCACCGGCCCGAAGGCCGGCGCCTGACGTCGCTGCGCCAGCCCGGGCGCGTCCCGGGCGTTCGGGAGCGGTGGAAGTTCATCGAGGCGACGCTCCGCAAGGCTCCTCTCATCAAAATGATCCCGATGCCTGGGCAGTCTCGGATGCCCCTACACGTGCAGCTTCTGCATCGACTCGGTCGTTCCGTACCAGCCGCTCGACCTCGACGTGCTGCGCGAAGACCTGCGGTTCATCCTGCAGAGGGTCGAGCGGCCGATCGTCGGCTGGCACGACCCGAACTTCGGGGTTCGGTTCGACGACTTCCTGGACGCGATCGAGGACGCCGCTCCGCCCGGAACGCGTCCGACTTCATCGCGGAGAGCAGCCTGTCGCTCCTCTCGGAGCCGCATCTGAAGCGGCTGAAGAAGAACGGTTTCAGCGCGCTCCTGTCCGGGGATCGAGTCGTGGTACGACATGGGCAACAAGTCGAAGACGGGAACGAAGACCGGGATGGACAAGGTCCGCGAGGTCTCGGACCACGTGAACACGATCCTGCGGTACGTCCCGTACGTCCAGACCAATTTCGTCCTCGGGCTCGACGGAGAATCGGGCGCGGAGCCGTTCGAGCTGACAAAGCGTTTCATCGATTCGACGCCCGGCGCCTTCCCGGGATATTCGCTCCTCTCCGCCTTCGGCCGCGCCGCGCCGGTCAACCTCGAATACCAGCGCGCCGACCGCGTGCTGCCGTTTCCCTTCCATTTCCTGGACAACAACCACGCGATGAACGTGAAGCCCCAGAACTACGGGTGGACGGACTTCTACGACCGGGTGATCGACCTGCACGAAATATTCGTTCTCGCCGCGCGCTATCTGGCGGCGCTGCATTGGCGACGAAGTCGACGATCCCGCGCTGGATGAACGTGGTGCGCGCCGTGTCCTCGGAGAGTTACGGCCGGATTGGCTACTACACCGACCTCCGGCGCCGCCTCGGAGGACGATCCCCGGTGTCCGCGCCTTACTTCTCCCGAGACAGACGAGCTGCCCGACTTCTACCGCAAGCAGGTGGAACACGACCTCGGTCCGCTCTATCGCTGGCTGCCCGAAGGCAGCCTGTACCACGATCCCAACGCCTACCTGAAGTCGGAGGCGACGCCGCTCGCGAGCTGATCGGGGCGTCTCAGATCCCGAGGATTCCCCGGAAAACTTCGGCCGCAAGGATGGAACCGCGGCGAAACTCCGCGCCCTTTCCCTCGAATCCCGCCCGTCCCGCGTTGATGGCCGCGAACATCTCTTCCGAAAGGCGGGCCGCGCCTTCCGACATTCCGAAGCCGCGAAAGCCGGCACCACGGCCGCGAGCGGCGCCTGCTCGGCGCGGACCTCTCCCGCGGAGGAGAGGACGGGATCGGGCGAGGTCGTTCGGGCTGCAGTCTTCCGGACCCGCGAGCTCGATCACCCGCCTGCCCGGCGCGGGGTCGAGGAGCGCCTCGGCGGCGACTCGCCCGACGTCCTTCGTCGCGACCGTCGGGATCTTCCGATCGACGGTGAGGAAGCTCGGAAGCACGCCGTTGTCCCTTGCGGACCCGAGGACCGTCGCCGCAATTCTCGAGGAAATATGCGGCCCTCAGTACGGTCACGCGCTCGGGCGGCCGGCACGATCGCCTCCTCGCCCGCGCGCGGCGCGAGGATCATGCCGGTGCCTTCCGGGCGATGCCCGCCGGTGGACGAAAGAAGGACGACGTGGGGAACGCCGGAGCTCGACACGGCGCGGCCGATCGATCGGGCGAGCCGGCCGCGATCGGCGAGGTAGTCGGAAGCGGCGTAGTCGGGCGGAATCAGGAGGTACGCGCCGTCGGCTCCCGCGAGTGTCCGGGAGAGCGCCTTTTCGTCGCCGAGATCCACGACGGCGATCCAGAGCACCCCTTCGCCTTCCAGGCGGAAGTCTTCCCTTCGTTCCGCGCCAGAACCCGTCACGTTCTTTCCCGCGGCGAGCAGCGCCTCCGCGACGGCCTTCCCCGTCTGTCCGGTGGCTCCCGCGACGACGTACATGACGTCCTCCCGGCGGGAAATTACATCCGGCGTCGGAGAATGCCAAGCCGGGTTTGGGGACACTCGACCAGGTTTCCGCCTCCCTGCCGGGGATCCGGGGGCTCGGGACTTGCCGGGGCGAAGCCACGCTCGCCCCGGGAGACAGAATCGCTTCCGACGCCGGACGCGCGCGCGTGGCGGCGAAACTCGGAGGGCCGCGTCCGGGTGGGCCTAGCGGCGCGTCTTCCGTTCGGGAGGATCCACCTCTCGAACCATTCGAGGTTCCGCGTCATCGACTCGCGCTCCGTGACCGGCGCGTAATAGAGATGGCTCGCTCCGGGGTGGACGTCGAGCTCGACCGTCTTTCCGAGCGCCTTGAGCGTCCGGTAGAACTTCCAGGCTTCCTCGATCGGGGGTGCGCACGTCACGCTCTCCGTGCTGGATCAGGAGCGGCGTCGTCACGTTGCGGACGTGGGTGATCGGCGAGTGCGCCGCAAACAAGGCGGACGCCTCCCAGGAGACGTCGAAGTACTCTTCGAGGAACTCGCCGCCGTCGGAGAGGAGGTAGAGATCGGTCAGATCGCGGAGATGCTCTCGCCGGCCGAGGCCGCTTTGAACCGCGACGTCTGCGTCACGATCCAGTCCGTGGGGTACCCGCCGTACGACGCGCCCATCACGCCCAGCCGATCCGGATCGGCGATGCCTCGAAGCGACGGGTCGTCGACGCCCGTCATGATGTCGCGGTAGTCGACTTCTCCCCAGGCAGCCGACGATCGCCCGCTGGCCCGCTCTCGCCATAGCCTGATCCCCACGGGGCATCGGGAAGAAGACGGCGAACCCGGCGCTCGCCATCGCCTCGACCGGATAAAAGTCCACCTGACCGACCGTGTGCATGAACTGCGGGGGAAGATCCCGTAGGTGACGCCGCCGCCGGGACCTCCGTGACAATACACGAGAACGGAACGCGCTCTCCTTCCTGGCGGTGTGGCGGCGTCAGGAGGGAGCCCCCAGATCTCCGCGCCGTCGGACGACTTCCATTGGACCGGCGCGAGTACCCCGAGATCGAGAGCGAAGCTCGGGGTTGACGATCCGTGACAGGCGCGCGGCGGCCGCCGGCGGCGTCGAGCACAGGGCATCGCCCATCGTTCGCGTTCGACGTGGCGGAACGCGGGCGCTTCCGTCGGCGCTCGCGCTCGGCGCGTAGTTGACGCCGGCGACGAGCCCGTTCCGATCGGCCGTCCTCGACCGAGACGCGCACGATCGGTTGGTCAGACATGTCTGCGCGTCGGCCGAAGGTGCCGTCGGTCGTCAGGACGAGGACGGATCGCCCGTCGGGAGCAAAGAGAATCCTCGCTCACCCAGGCGTCGTCGAGAGGAAAAACGCGCGGAGCGGCCGATCCGTCAGGAAGGATCGCGAGGCTCAGGAGGCGGTCAGCCGCGAGCGCTCGTTGGTCGTCACGAAGGCGATCCATTTTCCGTCCGGCGAATAGCGCGGCAGGTGTTCATGCCGGGGCGGTCGACGACCGCCCGCGGGCTCCCGCGGCGGGGATCGAATAGATGCTGCGTCCGGTACTGCGCGGAAAACCCGCCGATCGGGGACGCGAACGCGATCGATGCTCCGTCGGCCGAAAGCGAGAACCCGTCCACGTACTGGTCGGGCGCCGTCAGGACGCGCGGCGGCTTTCCGTCGGGTCTGGCGCCACAGCCGCGTCGGCGGCGCCGGCGCGTCGGCGCGCATCGCGAATGAGCCTTCCTTGCGGCGGCGCTGCTCTTCCTCGGGAGCGGGATCGCGGGCGAGGTAGAAAAACCTCGCCGCCCGGCGACCACTCGTGAGCTCGGCTCCCTCGGCCGCGGCGGTGAGCGTCCGCGCCGCGCGCGCCGGAAGCCGGGACCAGTGGACCTGCGGCTTGCCGTTCGTCTCGGCGAAGAAACGAAACACGCGCGCGCCATCCGGAGACCACCGCAGCCGGGGTGCCGGCACCCGGGGAGCGAAGACGCGCGTTTCCGGCGCCAGTCAGGTGGGCCGCCCTCGGCCGGGACGACGAAGATCGCCCCTCGTGGGCATTGCGTTCGAGCGACGGAGTCGAGACCGCGTAGACCACGCGGGTCCGTCGAGGAGATCCGGGCGTCCACGATCGTTCTGAGCTTCATGAGGTCGTCGATCGTGACGTTGCGCGCCAGGTCGGGGCGGCGCCGAGGAGGAGGGCGCAGGCCAGGAGCATCGGGATCTTCTTCCCGTCGGGTCGAAGAGACATGGTCACGGCTCTCAGCTCCCGATGCGCGATTCGATCCTCCGGTCGGGCACGAGCCAGATGCCCGCGGACGATCAGCGTAGAGCGCGATCGAAACCCACGGCGCGATGAAGGCGAGGGGATCGCGGCCCGCGTAACGGGCGACCGACAACCGGTACACTTACGGCGTCGCCGCTAGCGGCGGCCTTGAGCTTCACGACCCCGGTCCCTGCGCCGCGATGATCGTCGTCCTGGAGAATCGTGTAGAGCGGTTCCACGCCAGCAGCAAGGACGAGGCCGTAGAGCGCCGATCGGAAGTGCGCGGGCTCCGTTCTGACCCAGGTACGCCGTGCAGAACGGGACGAGCGGCAGCCGTGAAGAGGGGAGATGGAGGTTCGCCCGAGAGGGATCTTCCCGTTGACCCGGTCCCACCACATGTGCAGCATGTATGGTTGGTGGTTAGTCCCAAGGAGTTCGCCGATGGAAAGGGCGGAAGCTCAGGACGTAGCTCGAGACTACGGGAAGGCAGCGGCGGGCAGGGCATCAAGCGCAGTCACGCCGCGGGGGCTTTCAGCTCGAGCACCATGGATCTCTCGTGATGGGGATCGCGACGACGACGCCGTCGCTGAACGCTTCGAGCCGTCCCCGGTGCATCGACGTCTCCTTCCGCTTCGCGGACGATGATACATCGCCGGAGGCGCGGCGCAGCGGAGCCGGACGCGGGAAAGAAAGGGGCTCCGAAGAGCCCCGTTTCCTGATCCGCGAAGCGGCGGCTTACGGGTGCCGCGTGGGCACTGCGTTGTCGCGTGTCCTGCCGTCCGGTTGTCCACACCGTCGCGCCGAAGGAGACAGCGCTGCCCTGCGTGATCGTCAGGCCGAGGATCGCCGTTGGGGAACGACGGGGAGCCGAGGACCGCTGTTGATCCCCGACTGGAGCTGGAAGAAATTCGGGCCGATCATCGTCTTCTGGGCCAGTGGCACGACAGAGGCTGCCGGAAGCGTCCGCGCGGATGGTGACGCCAGTCGCGCCGGCCGAGAGCGATCTCACGCCGAGATTGAACCGATAGTTCACCGCGTCCTGGACGGAAGGATCAGGACGCTCCGGAGGCGTCGCCGCGCCTGGGGAGGCGTCTTCCGGACCGGGCCGGTTTCGGAGTCCGGTCGTTCCGGCCGCGCCCCGTCGTTGTAGAATGCGGGCGTTGGGAGGCCGAAGCGCGGGTCGGACGTCGGCACGAGGTCCACGCGCTGCCGAGGCGCCGGCAATCCCATCGCCGGAAGGATGTCGTCGAGAAGTTGATCGTCTGCCAGGAGCTGAGCGTATAGGGCGGCGAGGGGATCGCCGGATGTGCGGAGCTCCGCCGGTGTGGTGCCACGATCTTGCCGGCGATCGTCGCGATTGGTCCCGTTGGTGAGCTGGAAGGCTGGGTGCGGAAGAGGGCTCCGCCCTGGCCAGGGGAGAATCCGACGCCGGGAACGGCGACCGCGTCGCCATGCCGGCGAAGTCGTCGGCACGACCACGATCGAAGGCTCCTGCGTGCCAGTGCACTGGTGGGCGTCGGTCGCCGATCACGCTGAAGTTGAGCGATGCCGTGCCCCGTCGGCTCTCCATTGCCAGGGCGCCGTTCAGGCCCAGGTTGACTCGGCGGCGGGTTTCCGGTCGCGAGCGCGCGAACGTGTAGGGGGCGGTCCCGCCGCTCGCCGTCACGATCGTCTGGCTGTAGGCGGCACGTCCTTGATCCCGGCCGACAGGGTTGCCGGCGAGCGATGATCGTTCCGCGAGCTGCCTCCGATCCGCCTTTACGACGATCGTTGCCCCTCATGCGCCATTCTTCCATGGACCTGGCAGAAGTAAAGGAAGGGCTGCCGGTTCGATTGGGAACGACCATCGAACGTGAAGCCGTTGTTCTGGGCGGTGGATGACCGGAATCCGAAGAGGCGTGCGTTGGGCGAGGCAGGACACATCGCCGCCGTATGGATCGGTCGTGCACGTTCGGAGGTGCACCGAATGATCGCTCGCCTTCCGTCCACTTCACCGTGTCGCCCACGTTGATCGTGAGGTGGTGGGGCTCCCGCTGGTCTGGTCCGTGAAGAGATCGCTCCACTCCACGTCCACGTTCGCGGTGGTGGCGCCGTCGACTCCTGCCCGAGAAGGCGACGGCGGCCGAGTATCAAGAATAGTCCGATGGTTGTTTTTCGCATTTGTTGTCTCCTGTTATCTCCCTTTGCTTCTACGCGAGGGGGCCTACAGCCCGGCGTGCCCCGGAACCGAGTCTTAATGATTCGATAAAAATCGAGGCGCCGGCAAACGGATCCGATGCCTCTCCGGGCCCGCATTTCCTATAACGATACACGTCCCCAGAGACTTGGCGGAACGAGCGCGAGCGCCATAACCGCCAGGATCAGAAGACGGCGACATCCGTGATCGCTTCCGCCACGCCCGGGGCCTATGCCCGCCCGTGCAGTCCCTTCAGTCTCGCGTTCCGCCGCCACGCGCTCCCGGTGGGGAAGCAGGGGCCGTCATGATCATGAGCGCGGTCAGGGCGGCACCCGCCGCGCGGATCCGCGACACGCGTCAGGTCCAGTAAAGGACGCACGAGGTTGACGGCCGCCGTCGCGCCAGACGGTTCTCACACGATCAGCATCGGCCAGTAGTGGCGGGCGTGAAAATCGCTCCAGAACCGATCCGGGCTGCCACCGGAACGGATGGAATGCCGCGCTCCATGCGATCGGGGCTGCTTTCCGGCCGAAGATCGATCCGCCAGGCGGCTAAAAGCGAAGCGCGGAAGGCAGGAGCTCGGCGATCGAATTCGCCTTGCGGAATCCGCCGCGTATCGCGCACCGGCGGGGAGCCGGCGCGGGTCACCGGGAAGAGGGCTTCCCCGGGGATGGCCAGTGCTCGATGGCGACGAGGCACGGCGGTGATCGCTCCCGAAAGGCGAAGAGGCCGATCTCCCAGAACGTGGCCCAGCCACTTGAGCAGGGTGAGGCCCGGGCGTGCTCTCGCGGAACGACGGAACGAAGATGGCGAAGGCGATCCAGCCGGCCGCCCAGGGCACGAGATAGAGGAGGACGGCGACGACTTGAGCGCCATCAAGTACGGGATACAGCGCGGGCCGATCAGGGAGCTTCTGCGGGAGAGGTATCTCCCCGCGGCGGCCATCGGTTTGCCGCACCGCTCGAGAAGGTCCGCGAGCTCCGTCTCGGCGAGGGGGCGGCCGAGCTCCGCCTCCCGCTCTTCGACCTGGGATTGGAGATCGTCAGCGCAGACTCGGCAACAGATGTCCTGCTTCTGCCGGGTGGGGAGCCACAGCTTGACGGCCTGCAGATATCGATCGATCAACTCCATGGTCCTCTCCTTCAAAAGAATCCCGTCGAGCGACACAGCGCGGATCCCGTTCCACTCGCCGGAGAGCTGTTTCAGGACGGCCTTTCCGTCCGGACGACAGTCGATAAGAAGCGTTTGTTGCGTTTTTCTTCCCCTCCCGCCATTCGCTTGCCAGGAGTCCCTGGCTCTCGAGCCGGCGGAGCAGCGGATAGAGGGTCCCTTCGTCGATGTATCCGATCCCGCGCGCCGAGAGGGTTTTGCGCAGCGTTATCGTACTGCTCGGACTTCAGGGCAGCGAGAACCGCGAGAGACCAGGACGCCGCGCCGAAGCTCCATCCGGAGGTTCTCTCCGAAGGCGTCGGAATCGGTGGGTACTGTGCGGTTCACTTAGTATGTGGCACTTATACTACTATAGCACACAGTATCATGTCCGAAGAAGCGGTTTTTTCGAGAGGTCGGATCGACAATAATGACGGCCATGAGCTGGCTCTGGATCCTCGGAATCGCGGTCGCGGTGATCGCCGCCGTCTCCGTGCTCGGCGCGCTCAACCAAGGGAGGGACGGTCTTGCGTCGGACCGGACTCGGCCCGAGTGGGGATGGCCCGTTTCGTCCTGATCGTCGCCGGCCTCATCATCGGATTCCTGGAGTGCTTCCGCGCCCACGGTCGCGTCCCTGAGTCTGCCGCCTCCACCGTCTTCGCACCGAAACGCTCGCACCTTCGGCTCGTATGATGCGGGAAATGAAAACAGAACGCCTCTCTCGTTTCGCCCGCTACGTCCGCGCCGCCGCGCTTTTCGTATCGCTCGGGACCGTCGCGGTGCCTTCCGGGCCCAGGACACCGCCTCGTGGGCCGGAGGGCGGATGACCGGTGCCGCACGCCGCCGCGAAGGGAGACGCCCCCTGGCTCCAGCGTCGATCCGCGCCGCCGCCCCGGCCAGCGGTCTCGCGGGACCCCGGGTCACTCTCGACGGAAAGCCGATCGCCTACGCGGCGACCGCGTCGACGATCGATCTCAAGAACGAGAAGGACGAGGTGATCGCCCGGATGTTCTCGGTGGCCTACACGGCCGAAGGGCCGGATGCCAGCGCCGAGCCAGTCACCTTCGCGTTCAACGGAGGCCGGGATCGTCGTCGCTCCTGGCTGCACATGGGATCGTTCGGTCCGTTCGGGTCCGAGACTTCGAGGCGGAACCGACGCCGCCCGCGCCCTACAAGGTCGTCGAGCACGCGGAGCCTCCTCGACCGCACCGACCTGGTCTTCATCGACGCGGTCGGCCAAGGGGATGTTTCAGGATAGTCGGAAAGGGCGAGGGAAGAACTTCTACGGGGACCGGACGCGCGATGTAGCGGCGGCTTCGCGCAATTCATCCATCGCTGGGTGAGCGCCAACGACCAGCTGGAACTGCGCCGGAGTTCCATGCTCCTCGGCGAGTCGTGCCAGGGTTGACGCGCGGCTCGGCTCCTGGCGCATCTGCAGCGCGAAGCGCAGTAGCTTTCAACGGCGCGATCTTCGTGTCTTCAATCGCCTGAACGCCTGGGACGACTTCAACGGTCCACGCCTTCTCGAACGACCGAGCCCCACGGGCTCTATCTGCCGACCATGGCGGCGGCGGCTGACTGCCACGAAGCTCGACCCGATGCCCGCGGACCTGCCGGCGTTCCGTGGAAGCGAGGAAGTTCGCGCTCGGGGAGTACGCGCGGGCTCTCGACCAGGGCAACCACCTGGATGAAAGGGCGGTCCGCCGTCGTCGCGGGGCGCTGCACCGTTTCGCGGGACTTCCGAGGCCTTCATCCGCAACGCCAAGCATCGGGATCGATCCGAGCCGGTTCAGGAAGACTCCTGCGCGGCGAGCGGCGCACCGTCGGGCGGCTCGACGCGCGGTACGAGGATCGACCACGATGCCGCGGAGCGATTCCACGAATACGACGCCGCCAGCAGCGCTTTCGGCGCAGGCATTCACGGCCTGCCTTCAATTTCCCCACGTCCGGGAATCGCTCCGGCATCAAGACCGCACGATCTCCCTGCAAACCGACGAACTACCCGGAAGTCGGGAAGGACTGGGACGACCGGCATCGTTCCCGACGGCGGGCGGGCGCCGATGCCCGATGTCGCGGAAGATCTGAGGGGTGATGTCGGTGAACCCGAATCTGCGGATCTTCTCGGCCAACGGCTGGTTCGATTTCGCGACACCGTTCTTCGGAGACGGAATACACGCTCGCGGGCACATGGGACTCGACTCGACCCTCGAGGAAGAACATCACCTTCGGCTACTACCCTCGGCCACATGATCTATCTCCACGAGCCGGCGTTGGAAGCAGATGAAGGCGGATTGGCGAAGTTCTACGACGGACTGGAAATAGCGGGCGCGGACGCCATCGAGCAATACGGGACGCGGCGGCTCCGCCCGGCGCTCAACGTACCGCAACGGTACGCGCCTCGGCCGGGGCGAAGCCGCCGCGCGCGTCGTGCAGCGCGCGTCTGGCCCGCGCCTCCGTATCTCTCTCTCAGCGGAAGGCGAAACTGCTGCGGTGAAGCTCGGGCGTTCGAAACGCCGTGCCGGCCAACGGTGGCCCCCGGTCGGTAACCGTTCGCCCCCAGAGCCGCTAGCGCCGCCGGTCGCCGAAGCTGGAAGCTCGTGTCGTTGGTGACGTTGTCCACGGACACGGCGAACACGATCACGCGCTTCGGACGCTGGACGGCGAACAGAACGCTGTTGTTGGCGGACAGCGCGTACCCGTCGAGGAAATCGGTGGCGCCGAGCTGGATGGTCTCGGGTTCGCCTGGAGCGTTGGGTTCATTTGGTCAGGATCTTGCGATTGGTTGCCGGCCGCGTCGTAGACGAACTGCGACGATCGGGCAGCGCCTGCCCGCTGAGGGGAGCTGGACCCCGATGTTGAACCGGAAGCGAAGCCGGATCGGAGGGAGGGCGCTCGCGGGCGTCGCGCTCTCGTAAGCCGAGCTCATGGCGGAGCAACACCGCCATCGTCCGGCCGGACCATCGGCTCAGTGAACCCGGCCGTTCCCGGCACCGGCGTCGTTGAACACCCGGGTCGAGGCGACCACGGCGGGATCGCTCGACGCCGCGGTCATGACGTCAGGCCTGCCGAGTCCCGTCGCGCCGAGCGCGGCGCGACGACGTCGTCGAAGGGGACGAGTTGCCGAGGGCGGGAGGAATCAGGGTAGGCGAGCGGCGAGGTCGGAAGGCGGAAGCGGATTGACCCATCAGGGTGAAACGCCGGGTGCCCCTGGATGAAGGCCGCCCTCATGGTCGATCTCGAATCATGACGCCTCTTGGCTGGCGTTAGCTGATGCGAGCCGCGGACCAGGTGCCCGCGGGCACATTCTCGGGCACAGTGGCCGACGTTCCCGAATCCGGCGGCCGCGTCAGCGGGTGAAGGGGCGGTGACATTCCGGCAAGCATGTGGTGCGCGCTCGATTTTCGGCGTGTAAAGAAGTGTAAAGTCGCGCGGCCGCCGCCGGTGCCATCGCTTGACGGCCCGCGAATCGGGTGTACTGGTAAAAGCGTGATGAGCCGATCGGCCCTATTGCCCATGACGTCGCGCGGCGCCCTGATCGCTTTCATCGCGGCCGTGCTCGCGACCATCTCGGGCCTCGCCTATGCGAGCCCGGCCGATCCCACCTGGATTCCCGGCGTCTACGACGACGCGGATTTCGACGATGTGGTGGGCCTCGTTACCTCGGCGGAGGCTCTCGCCACCACGGCGAGCACCGCCGATCTCCCGCTCGTCACGCCCCGAGCATTCGCCGCCGGCTCCCCTCCGCGAATCGGCGATTCTCCGCTTCCCGACCGCTACTCTTCACGCCCGCTCCCCGCCGGCCTCGTAGACCACCTCCGCCTGGCTTGCACCCGGTCGGCTGGAAGGACGCCGACCATTTCGGGAAGACTGTCCGCCGTCCTCGCGTGAATACGCCACGAGGCCGGAAAGACGTGCCACGAATCAAGGAGGATCAGGACATGATCAGCATCCGCACTTCAAAGTACCGCTATGGCTGTGTCGATTGCGTTCCTCGTCGTCGCGTTCGTCGGCTCGCCCGGCTGCGCGTTCGCGCAGGTCGAACCCTCTCAGTCTCAAGTCAGGCGATGGCGCCCTGCCCGACGAGTCCAAAGCTGTCGTCGGCGGGCGCGAGCATAGCCGACAAGTTCTTCCACCTGGACTGGAGCGTCGCGCCCGGGCGCGCGGGCATGTCCAGGATCACCGGCTATGTCTACAACGCGACTATGGGGAGGCCGCGCAGGACATCGAGCTGAAGATCACCGGGCTGGATACGACAGGTCAGCCTGTGGCCACGGTGTTCCGGAACGTCAGCGATACGGTACCGGCCCGAGGCCGCGAGTATTTCGACGTTCAGGTCCCGTCCAGCCAGTCCTACAAGGTAGATGTTGAGGCCTTCGATTTCACGGTGGGGGCCGGCGCTAACTAAGCCTCACGAGGGCCGGACGCGGGGCGGTCGGCAGTCGCCGCCTCGTGTCCGGTCCGCTTCACGGACCGAGATCGTGAGCGATGCCGACCTCAGAAGAGCCGCCCTCAAGCTGGCGGGCTGCAATACCGGGCACAGTAGCCCACCGAGCGATTGACCAGCCTCGGTAAGTCCGCGACAATCACGGCACGGGCGGATAGCTCAGCTGGAAGAGCACGGCCCTTACAAGGCCGGGGTCGCAGGTTCGAGCCCTGCTCCGCCCACCACCTAACCCCGCGTGAGTTCGCGGTGTTCTCGCCTGGTTACCGCTTCCCGGTGATCGGGCGAGAATGCCGCACAATACCCCTCATAGCCCCCGCAGTGGCAACGGAATGGCAACGACGTCGAAGCTGGCCAGGAGGTGACCGATCATGGTCACCCGGGGTCCCGTTTCGCCTTCCGGAGTCCCATTCCCCACAGATTCCACCAGAGCGAAAGGGAAATTCCCGCGCGCCAAGGAAAGGGGCACGAGAGATGCCTCTACCAGGCGCTACGGCTTCAGGACGTGCCCGCTGGCGAGCGAGCGCGACCGAGCTCAGGCGCTCTCCAAAGAGCAATAGGCTAAGGATCTCGAGGCGGGCATCCGTTGGCCACCAGAAGGCATTGGCATCAGCTTCCTGCGTCACGGTGAATTCATACCGCCCGAGATGGTCGTCGTCGAGATAGAGGTCCATGGCCCGCCGTCCTGCGGCCTGTACATGCACGGACGGCAGGAGCTTGGGTGAGCCAGAAACGCGAAGCGTCGCTAGTGGGACCGTGTAGTGCGGTCCTCGCTGGGAGACGAGCTTTCCGCTCGGATCGTACCACTTAATTCTCGCCTGGAGTGTCCTGCCAGACGAATACAGGTTGAGGAAGAACGTGACGGGACCATCCATCTTGAAGCTTTCCGCTCGCGCTGGAGGCTCCGCGAGATTTCCATTCGGGGGAGCCACGGCGACGAAATAGGCGCGACTGACCAGGTCTCTCGGGCTGACGCTCGCAAGTTTCGCCTTTCGCTGCGCGGCAAGCTCCTGAGACATGCAGTCGAAGAACGGCTGAGCGTCGTGGAATTGGTCGTTCCCCGGACGAAGTAGCGGCCATCGGGTCCAGTTCGTCGCCGGCCAGTTCGGGCTGCTCTTGGCGGCCTGGCGTTGCTCGGGTTCGCTTCTCGCCGGCGCGGGGGCCGTCCGGCCGCTCTTGGGCCTGAGACTGAGTCGCGCCCAGCAGGCTTGCCGGCACGGACACCGGGCTCTAGAATCCCGGCATGCGGTTCCGGCTCCTCGTCGTCCTGCTCGGCATTGTGGCTGGTGGCACCGGAGCGCCCACGCCCGGCGGGCCCGCCGCCGCGTCCGGCGTGACCTTCAACCAGGACATCGCGCGCCTGCTCCAGCAGCACTGCCAGGAATGCCACCGGCCCGGCGGCGGCGCGCCCTTCGAGCTGATCAAGTACGAGCATGTCTACGGGCGGCGCGACAAGATCCTCGCCGCGGTGGAGAAGCGGAGCATGCCGCCGTGGAAGGCCGTCCCGGGGTACGGCGACTTCATCGGCGAGCGCCGGCTCTCGGATGCCGAGGTCGCGATGGTCACCGCGCTGGGTTGCTGACGGTGCGCCGGAAGGCGATCCTCGCGATCTGCCGGCGCCGCGCCAGCTCAGCTCGGGGTCGCTCGGCGGCAAGCCGGATCTCGTGCTGCGTCCCGATCAGCCCTTCACGGTGCCGGCGCGCTCCGGAGACATCTACCGCTGCTTCAGCGTGGCGACGTCATTCCCGGAAGACCGGTACTTCACGGCAGCGGACGTCGTGCCGGGCAACTCGAAGATCGTGCACCACGTCCTGGCGATGGTGGACCGATCGGGCGCCACTCGGCGAATATCCCTTCCCGCGACGGCGCGTACGGCTATCCGTGCTTCGGTGGACCGGGCGTGAGGATCGACGGCTACCTCGGCGGCTGGGCCCCCGGTGCGCGTCCGTGGGAGCTGCCCGAGGGCGTGGGGATGCTCCTTCCCAAGGGTGCGCGGGTAGTGTTCCAGCTCCACTACCACAACCAGCGCCTGACGGCGGAGACCGATCACACCGAGCTGCGGCTGCGGGCCGCCGGCGCGCCCGTGCAGAAGCGCCTCCACTTCATGCGCGTTGGCCAGTTCCGGCTCACGATCCCTGCCGGCGCGGCCCGCCACGAGATCGAGGCCGAATCGTTCGTGTACCAGCCGATGCGGCTGATCGCGATCCATCCGCACATGCACCTGCTCGGCCGCGAGATGAAGGTCTGGGCGCGGATGAAGGACGAATCCATCCAGCCACTGATCCACATCGACGACTGGGACTTCCACTGGCAGGGCTTCTACTTCTACCGGACGCCGGTCGCCCTTCCAACCGGCAGCTGGATCGAGCTGATGGCGGCTTGGGACAACTCGGAGGTGAACCCGCGGAATCCCAGCAAGCCTCCCCGCGACGTGTCCTGGGGCGAGCGGACCGATCGACGAGATGGGGCATGCCGCGATTCTCTACACGGTCGACAGCGAGAAGCTCCCTGATGGGAGCCTGAATCCCGCCTGACTGGGGTGGAGCCTGGGGCGGGAGCTGAACCCGCGACCTACTGATTACGAAGCCGTTGAGACCCGCTGGCCACCATCCACGAGCGTCCCACTCCAATCCCTTCGAGGGCGCAGCTAACCTCGCGGCTATTCGTCCCGCTTCCTTCAGGAGTCCCAACGCGAGGGCCCAATTCCGCACGTGAGACTCTCGCCAGAGAGCAAGGGAAATTCCCGCGCGCCAGAGAAAAGGGACACGACAGATAGCACCACGAGGCGCTACGGCTTCAGGACGTGCCCGCTGGGGCCGTGGCTGGATTGGCGAGGTTTGCCAGTATGGCAATGCCTCGCGGTAGACTCCTCCCATGTGTGGCCGCTTCACCCAGACTGCCGCCTCAGATGTGTTGGCCGAGGATTCGAGAATGCGGTCGTCGACACGGGTAGGAACGAAGAACTGACTGCCTGGAACCAGTGTCGGCCTGGGCGCATGGCGGCCGACCCGAGGAAGATATCAAACGGCCCCCACAATGCCCGCACTCTTGGCCCATCATGCAGCGACTTGTCGCAGGAGTGGTACCCACTCACCGGAGGGCGGGCACCGTGAGCACTGAGCAATTCTGGCTATCAATCGGGTTTCTGGGACAGGCGTTCTTCTCGATGCGATTCATCGTCCAGTGGCTGGCCTCGGAGAGACGGAAGGAGAGCGTGATCCCTGTCGCGTTCTGGTTCTTCTCCGTCGGGGGCGGAGTGACATTGTTCGCGTACGCCCTCCACCGCCGAGATCCTGTCTTCATGGTCGGCGAGGCGACAGGCACCCTGATATATCTTCGGAACCTCTACCTGATTTGGCGCAAGTACCGTGCGGTGGTTCGCGCAGACCTCTAGCGAGCGGGCGTCCGGCTAGGGAAATCTTGAACACGCCGGTCGGGCAATAAACAGGCTCTGTGCGGGCAGCCCGTAAGCGCCAAAACGCCCCGGATTCTTTCGCGCCAAAAGGGGACCCTTTACGATGGATTGGAATCTTCAGGGTATGGGTGTCACTTAGGATCTCTCGCAATGGCGGCCATCCCACGGGCACGATCGCCGCCGCCACCGGATTCCGCATCACCGACACCGCCTCACCGAGCAAGAAGATCTGTGGCTGGTGGCCTGTCTCGGCGAATGCATTGGCATGCAGGAACGGAAAGGCAGCCTTCGTGGGATCGTCAGATCCCCATGCGCTCTTGACCAGTATTTTCATGCTTTCCCCCGTCTCACATTGCGGGCTATTAGATCACCTATTCCGCCCGCAGCAATCCTGCTCGTTACCTACTGGATCGCCTCATCCGCGCGCCCCAGCAGCGACGGGGGAATGGTCAACCCGAGCGCCCTCGCGGTCTTGAGATTGATGACCAGCTCGAACTTGGTGGGCTGCTCGACGGGCAGGTCGGCCGGCTTGGCGCCTTTGAGGCAGGGAGGCGCTGCTTGATGGCCAAGTCAGTGAACCGAATCCTTCAGGTATCGTCCGAAGAACACTTCTACCTCACGGATGCTGTCCTCCCGGGCTTCAGCATTTCCGCCAATCGTGGCGCCCTTCCCTCGCCGCGCCTCGGGTATCCGGGTGACGGGCGCATACGAATCGAAGCTGTGAAGAGCCCCGGAATAGATCTTGATGCTGACCGGTTGTCCTTGGTAACGAGTCCAATCGGCCAGGCGCTGACATGGAGCCGACGGCGTCCAGTCGTCTAGTTCCCCGGCCAGGATCAGCAACGGTGCCGCGGCGTGATAGTTGGCAATCCATCCCCGGAGGCACAGTCGGGATAGAACGCGATTCCAGCCGCGAAACTGTTCTGAGCGCCGGCGAGCGCCCTGGCCTGAGCCGCTGTCTCTTGATCCATCGCAGCCAGCACCGTCCAGCCGCCATGGGAGTGACCGATCAGGCCGATCTTGTCGGCGCGGACATTCGGAAGCGTCTCCACGCGCCGCAAGGCGGCATACGCGTCGTCCGCTCGTAGCCGTGCCGGCACCAGGGCTCCGTAGCCGCACACGCCATTGTGATAGCCACGAGGCGAAAAGCTGTCGGGGATCGCGACCACATACCCCAGGCGTACGAGCCGGCCCGTCCAGTCGCGCATGTGCCGAGCGGCTCGGACCACCCCTGCGCAGCTGTGCATCCAGACCACGGCCGGGAATGGGCCAGCCCCCTCGGGGCGGACGATCTCGACGGGAACCGCCGCTGGCGAGGAGTTCGAAGCCAGGGCGCCATCATTCGATCGCGCACCCAGGCAGGCCTGGAGCGTGAAGCAGAGCAAGGCCAGCAGAGCGCAGGTGGAGGCCATCATCTTCGGGGCGCCTTCCTCGGTTTGGAGGCCAACATTGCCTGCTCGCGCAGGGCGGACCTCCCACTTGGCACTCCATCACTGGATCACCTCATCTGCCCGCCCGAGCAGCGACGGCGGGATCGTCAGGCCGAGGGCTTTGGCGGTCTTCAGGTTGATCACGAGCTCGAACTTCGTGGGCTGCTCGACGGGTAGGTTGCCGGGCTTAGCGCCCCTGAGAATCTTGTCGACGTAGCCAGCGGCACGTCGCTGCATCTCGGAAGCATTTACTCCATAGGACATGAGGCCGCCTGACTCCACGAACACCTGGAACTCGTAGATGGCGGGGATCCGATGCGCGGCGGCAAGATCGACGACGGTTTTCTATGCACGAACATGAAGGGCGCCGACGTCACGAGTACACCTTGGTCGTGATTCTTCTTCATGCCGAGCAAGGCGGGAGCGAAATCCTCCGCTCGGCGCACGATGACCGTATGAACCTCTATGCCGAGGTTCTGGGCCGCGGTGGCAACCCGCTGATCGTACCGATCGAATAGCTGCGGGAGCGCCGAGGTCGTGATGTCCTCCCGAAGGAGCGCGACCTTTGAGAGATTCGGTATGATCGCCTTGAGAAGCTCGAGGCGCTTCGGAGCGAGATCATCGTTCAGGAGCTGCGACCCCGTGATGTTCCCCCTGGCCGAGCCAGGCTGGCCACGAGTCCCGCCGCGACAAGATCATTGTCGGCGCGACCGACCACGATGGGGATGGTTTTCGTTTCCAGTTGAAGAATCTTTGCCAGGCCCGCGCTTCCAACGAACAGCACGTCGACCTTGAGGCGCACAAGGTCGGCGGCGCCTATGCGAAGCTGATCGGCTGATTCGCCGAACCGTCGCTCGACGACCATGTTTTGCCCATCGACCCAGCCGAGCTGTCTCATCGACAGCCAGAACTGGTTGGTCGAGACTGACTGTGCTAGCTCCTGCGGGCTAGGGGCTGGGCCGATGTTAAGAATTCCCACGCGAGCCACCTTCTCTGACTTCTGTGCCTCGGCGGCAAATGGCGTGGCGAGCAGTACCGCCCCGTACCAGCGAGGAACGTACGCCGCTCCATCACTGGATCACCTCATTCGCCCGGCCCAGGAGCGCCGATGGAATGGTCAGACCGAAAGCCTTCGCGGTCTTGAGGTTGACGATCAGCTCGAACTTCGTGGGTTCCTCGGGCTTCCCTGCGATTGTGGGCTATGCGGCGAGTGGGCAAGCACGTCTCCATGCACGAGCCCTCCTTCCAGGCTGGGCGGAGTCTAGCAGAACCTGTTGTCGAATCTTCAGCTTCATCTCGATCGTCGAGACTCTGAGAGCAGATTCCTGGCCCAGGAGAGAAACACCTACGTCTTGAGACAGAAGGCCAAGATCTCGGCGCACCCGTCGGGAGTCACGCCGGTCCCGGCCTCAGGACCTGGTGGGCCCTGTTTCTGATGACCCGCGTACGAGGGTGAGGATCGCCTCGGCGAATTCTCGCGGCGCTTCCTGCGGCAGGTTGTGACCCACTACGGGAATGAGTCTTCGCTCGTAGGCGCCGGTGAAGAATCGCCGGTGCGGCTCGGAGGTGGCCACCGGCGAGACCCCGTCGCCCTCGCCATGCAACACGATGGTCGGGACGGTGATGCGCGGCTGCATGCTCAGCCGGCGCTCGGTGTCCTCGACCGCGGGATCTCCGGGGGCGAGGCCGAAGCGGTGCCGGTAGGACTGGATCACCACGTCCACGAAATCCGGGTTGTCGAAGGCGCCGGCGGTGCGGTGGTAGGTTGCGTCGTCGAACCTCCAGTTCGGCGACCAGAGTCGCCAGAGAAGCTTGCCAAGGTCGTGACGATTCTCGGCGAGCCCGGCCCGCCCCCGCTCGCTGTGGAAGTAGTACTGATACCAGAGGCGATGCTCCTGCTCGGGCGATTGCGGCATGAGCGAGCTGGCGATGTGCTGGATGTTGTAGCCGCAGCCGGACACGAGGCCTCGCGCGCGATCAGGCCACAGCAGGCGGACACCACGCACGCCGCGCGCCCGCCCCAATCGTAGCCGGCGAGGACGGCGCCCGGGATTCCGAGCGCGTCCATGAGCGACAGGAGATCGTGGGCGAGGACTGCCTGCTGGCCGGAGCGCGGCGTGTCCGCGGAGAGAAATCGCGTGGGGCCATATCCACGGAGATACGGCGTGATGACCCGGCAACCCGCCGCGGCGAGAAGATGCCCGACCTCGTCGTAGGCGTGAATGTCGTAGGGGAAGCCGTGGAGGAGGAGGACCGCCGGCCCGCTCGACGAACCGCTCTCCTCGAAGGCGACGTCGAGCGCGCCCGCGTCTACGTGCCTGAGCATGGCCCGAAGCGGATCATCGAGCCACTGTCCAGGGGTTTCCTCACTTGGTTGCCAGGATCGGCTGACGCATCACCGCGGTGGATGAAAGCAGCGGTGCGACAGCCTCGATGTTCAGACGGTTCCCCTCTCCATCGGCTCGCGGGCGGTCGGTTTGCTCGGGCTCGGCAAAACGGTCCGATGCTAGGCGGGGTTCGGCGTATGTCAATTGGCGAGTGGCGTGGCCTCAACCAGCGCGCGGGTCTCCCTCTCTCACCGCGGTCATCACCTGGATGCGCAGCTCCGGTGTGGGGCTGGCCACCCCGTGAGCCTCTCGAACGTGGGCCATGAACCGCGCGAAGAGACTCCGGATGTCCGGCCCCTGCTCGACGTGGGTACAACCCGTGAAGACGTCCGCGCACCGTAGCTCTCTGAGCATCCTGACTGAGTGATTAGCAAGAGACGAGCCAGCACCGAATGTTTCAGGAAATCAGCGAGTTGCTCGTGGGGGAGATGAACGAGGACACAAAATCCGTCGCCCCACGGCCGACGATTGTCGTTGCCGTCGAGCTTTTGGCGCGCTAGCTGTGGTCGGCCTCCACCACCCGGTTGCCCCCGGAGCGCACGGCTTCGTGCAGCCGGGCCCGGGCCCGGGACATCAGGCGAGATTTCGCTGTGGCCGTCGCCGGGAAATGAGACTTCGCCCACACTCAGGGTGATCTTTCGGGTGGCGCCCGCCGTGTCTCCCTGGAAGCGAACGTTTCCGATCTCGTTCCGCAGGCGGTCGGTGACCCGGCGGGCGTTGCCGCTGGCCGTCTGCAACAAGAGGACACCGATTCCGTCGCCCAGCCGGCCCACCACGTCGGATGAGCGAACGAACTCGACGATCTTGCTCGCCACTCGTTGCCCCAGCATCTCGGCCGCGGGGTCCTTGGGGCCCAGGTGATCGGGCTGGACAAGACAGAGCACGAAGAAGTCCCGGTAGCGGGTTGCTCGATTCGCCTCCAGGGTCAATAGCCGACGGAACGTCTCCTCGTCGAGGACCTCGCCCGGCAGAAGCCCGCGCTTGAGCTCTGGGTCGGAAGCCGTCATGACTGTCTCCCTCGCATTGTGGTGAGGGGAGGGGCCCCGTCCTCTGACCGGGTGACGTCTGGCCAAGTTCCCGCTCGCATTCGCCAAGACTACCGGGCGGAGTCGGGGTGGGTCGTGTGAGGCATCCATCGCAACGCGTGTCCAATCTCCAAGTCAGTCTCCCCGGAAGACGCCGCAAGCGCCTGGGAAAGGCCCCGGCGCCTGCGGAAGAGCTACTACGAGTCGAATTCGGAGCCGCTATCTCTTAGCTATCCCGCCGGTCATTGGTGAGATGAGGGTGAAGGACGATTAGCGCCAAAAGCTCCTCGGTGAGGCTGGAACGGGATGCCGTTTCCTCTGCCATCGGGCGTCGTGTGCGTCCATCCAGCCACAGCGCAAACTGGGCCGCCGACCCAGCTGAGCCCCTGCAAATCTGAGCCGAGTCATAGGAATTCTTGGTCCCTTCGCGTCCATATACCAGTGCGAAATCTTCCGGCCAATGTAAAAGTTGCAAGAATGTAGCCCGGATCAGGCAGCTACTATCTTCAGCTAGTTAGCTAAAAGGACAAGGCAAACTGTAAGAGAAACCGACGGCAATTTGCGTAGGTTACTTCACATCCGTCCTGCGCACCGCGTAGAGGGCCCAATCGTCCTGATACTTGACGATCCACAGGTCTGATTCCCTCACTCCAGTCGCGGGAGAGACGGCCGCCACCAGATTCTTGACGAAGTCCGGAGTTTCTCGGCACGAGGATCCAGTCGAACTTCTCTGCCCGAAATGCATCCAGGTCATTCAAAGCGTAGATAGCCCGGTAGTCCGCCATCGGCTGGAAGTCGCTGCGCTCCCACAGGTGCATCCGCCCATCGATGTACAGCTTCGCCTGGACGCCCCGGCCGATCAGGTGCCCGCCCCAATCATAGAAGTTGAACCCCCGGCCCACCGGCGGGTGTTGGAGGAGATATTTCGTCAGACCCTCCGAGCAGTGAGGGCCATACGAGCAGTAGGTCTGCATAGAGGGGTGGAGGAGATTGTAGTAGTCCCCCCGCCGTTCCCACACCGTGAAGCCGAAGAGCGCCGTGATCACCGCCACCACCGCCCCGACGCGAACGACCTGCCCCACCCGAAAGCGCACGTCCTTGATGACGAGGGCGACGATGGGGAGGGTGAGAACGACGAACACGGCCACATGCCGTCGGGAGCTCACCGCCATGTAGAAGGTACCCGCGGCCACGAGGAGGGCGGGGACGTCCGCCAGCTTTTTCCTCGCGAAGAATCCGTAGGCCACGACGAGCGTATAGGCGAGAAACAGCAGGCCGGTGACTTGGGAAAAATTCGGAGGCATCCACTCGATGACGTAGGTGAGGTGCGGGTTCCCGAAATGCCTCCCGTGCCTCCACGTACACACCGTACGTGAAAGGATTGACGAGGGTAGCGGCGATCGAGGCGATGAAGGATCCCGCGAACATGAACCAGCGGCGGGGAAGCGCGGACCCTCGAGCCTGAGCAAGCACGAGCTCCCACGCCACGTACACGCCGAAGACGACCAGGCCCAGCAGAAAGGAGCCGTGGAGGTTCGCCCACAGACAGAACAGGACGGGAAGGATCCAATGGGTCCAGGTTTGCCCTTCCTTCTGGCGGACGAGCAATTCGCCCAGGAGGGCGAGCAACAGGAGCCCGACGACCTGCGTCCGCAGTCCCTGCAATATGATGTCTTTGGTCAGCGCGCCATAGAAAACGGCCACCACGCCCATTTGCCAGTAGGCAAGGTGAGCGCGGCGGACGCAGAGATGGAAGGTGAGCACGGTGGCCAGCGCGCCCGCGATTGATAGGCCGATGAAAGAGAACCGGGTGTAGATGAGATAGAGGAGCGGGTCGAACAGCCAGGAGTGGTTGACCCACTGGTAGCCCGGCATCGTCCATGAATAGAGGTCGTGACGGAGCACCTGGCCGTGGGTGAAGAAGTACTCTCCGTAACGGTAGTGCCAGCCCCAGTCGAAGTCCGAATACGGGAAGGAGGCGTAGACGAAAATGGCCACGTACACGAGCGCACAGGCGAGCTGTTCCCAGAGTGCGCGTGCCTCCTCCACCTGAGCGTCGCGTGCGCGACCCGCTCGCTTCGCCCTCGTCACCGCCGGCCTCGCCTCACCGCCGGCCGTGCGCGACCCCCGAGCGGCCTCGGCCCTGGCCCGACTTCGCGCCTGCACGACGCGCTACGCCCGTCGGAACTTGAAATTGAAGCGCCGGATCTCGAACTGCTGGTTCGGATTCGGCGTCCACTCGATGTACTTCTGGAGCCCGTAGTCCTCGTAGGGCTGGATGACGAGGAGCCACGGGAAGTTCTCGAGGAAGATGCGGGTCATCTGGCCGTACGCCTCACCGCGGAACTTCTCGTCGACGGAGAAGCGCGCGGCGTTGCCCAGCTCGTCGAACTTGGCGTCGCGCCAGTAGTCCTGGGGGCCGCCGGGGCCGAGAAGGCGCCACATCATGCCATCCGGATCGCCGAGGGTGGAGGTCGGATCGGACCAGAACACGCCCTTGAAGCTCTTCTCGCGATTCTTCTGGGCGCGCACGGAGAACTCGATCACCTCGACCTTGGCGTTGACGCCCACATCTTTCCACATGGCGGCGATTGCTTCGGCCATGGGCTTGTCCTGGGCGACATAGGCGACGGTGGTCTCGATGAAGACCTCTTCACCCTTGTACCCGGCCTTCTTGAGGCGCTCTTTGGCCTCGGACGGATTGTAGGCGAGGGCGGGCAGCCTCGCGTCGAAGTGGTTGTCGCCCTTGGCGATGGGACCACTGGGCACGATGCCGCGCCCCTTCCACAGCTCCTTGACGATCAGCTCGCGGTCGATGGCCAGGGAGAGCGCCTGCTTCACGAGCGGATTGTCGAGGGGCGGACGCTTGCTGTTCACGCACAGGACGTAGAGCCCGGCGTAGAGAGCGCCCGCCACGCGTGTGGGCGCGTTGCCGCTCACCCGCCCCGCCTGGTCAGGCGGGAGCTGTGTGACCATGTCCGTCTCGCCCTTCAGCAGAGAGGCGATGCGAGGGGCCGTCTCCGGGATGGCGCGGACGATCATCTTGTCGAAGTCGGGCTTGCCGCCCCAGTAGTCGGGATTGGCCTCGACGGTGAGCTTGTCGTCCTTGACCCACGAGACGAAGCGAAGAGGGCCCGTGCCCACCGGCTTGGCGTTGAAGCCGTCATTGCCGACCGACTCGAGATACTTCTTGGGCACGATCTGCCCGCCATAGAAAGCGAGGCGGGCGGCGAGAAGCGGATCGGGCTTCTTGGTATGAATGATGAGGGTGAAGGGGTCAGGCGTCTCGATGCGATCGATGGTCGTGAAGACCGTCGCCACCATGGTCTTGGCGTTCGGGTCGTAGGTCCGCTCGAGGCTGAACTTCGCATCGGCCGCCGTGAAGGGATCGCCGTTGTGGAACTTGACGCCCTGGCGGAGCTTGAACGACCACGTGGTCGCACCCTGGAGCTTCACCTCCGCGGCGAGGCCAGGGTAGAGCATGCCATCGGCGTGCCGGGCCGTGAGGTTGTCGAAGATGTTGAAGCTCCAGCGGATGTCGTTCGAAGACGTGCTGAAGTGCGGATCGAACTTCGAGATGTCTCCGCCCTGGGCGACGACCAGCTCCCTCTTCTGTGTGGTCTGGGCGTGGGCCGAGGCCGGGCCATAGCTGTGGCAACGAGCCGGCGACACCGACAGCTGCCGCGCCTTTCAGTAATCCCGCGTCGGCTGATCTTCATGAGATCAGTACCTCCCGCGGAAGATCTATCGTAAAAAAAACGGGGCGACCGGTTGGCCGCCCCAGTGAGTTTCAGTGTTCGGCCCTACTTCGTGGGCCGCCGAGCCCTCCAGCCGAGCCCGGCGAGCCCTACCAGCCCCGCCCCCAGCGGTAAGAGACTCGATGGCTCCGGCACGCGCGCCCGGGCGAAGGCAGCTGACGCCGTTGAGACCTTCACAGGATCCGGCTACATTAGCTGTTCCTTCAGCGATTCCGAATGAGAAGATTACGCCGTCAACGTAAACTGCGTCTGTCAAGTTCGGGATGTTGTTGATCGTAAACGTCACGACGCCCGTGAGATATGGATTGTTCGATGCATTCGTGAGTGAAGCGTCCGGATTGTCATAGTGAAAATTGTCGGTTGGACCGGGGCCACCGATAATGGTGTGCTCGGGCGATATCCCGGTACAGAGAACGCAGAGAAGGTACCCGCCGTTCACGTTCTCGTGGAGAGCCCAACCGGTGGAGACCGCTTGCCCATCGGGGAAGGGGCTGAAGAGCCCGTTGGGACCGGAGATCGACCTCTCGATCCCAGAGCTTGACGCAAGCGCCCCAGTCGACTGGAAGTTGCTCAACGTGAACGCTATGTCACTCAGGCTTTGGGAGGCAAAGTGCTGGCTAACCATATAGAGGAGCTGCCCAACCGATTCTGGACGGTGATGGTCAGCTCGTTGCCCGTCGTGGAGAAGGTAGCGAGTATTGAAACCGGGTGATTGGCCCCGTCTGTGCTGCCAGCAGGTGTGCTGTAAGTGACCTGCAGGGCTTCGACGACAGGAGTGAGGAGGAAGGTGGCCGCGAGGACCAACAGGCCGATCCGCTCAAGGACCTTGATTCGCATGTGCTTTCGCTCTGCCTCCCTCACGCGGTGACTTGATAACTTACAAATGCCCCTCGAAAACTCTCACCCGGCGCACGTAGAGCAAACGGGAGGCCAGATTTACCGATAGCAGGAACGACAGGGGCTTACGGTCTCTTTTCGGAGAATCACAATCCGAATCGTAAAAGCGCTCGACAGCCCTTCCCACGTTAGTTGGGGCCACGCGCATTGCTAGAGTGGGGCCGCCGACCGCTCATGGCGCCTTCCAGGCGGGCTTGCCGGCGGCGTCTTGGACGACCACGAGCGACGACCCGTCGTCTGACACCGCCCCACCAGGGCTCGGGTCACCCCGTTCTTGTCATAGAACGCGAACCCGCCCGTGCCCTGGTTCAGCACCTCGAAGACCACACGAGCGAGATTTGGGCGGACCGGTCGCGTCGATCGGAGACAGGTAGAGACCGACCGTCTCCGGATTGAGGAGGAGAAGCCCCTTGACCTTGCCGGTGGAATCAGAAACCGCGAGGTGGGCGCCCTGGCCCCGCCCGCCCGAGAACGACGAGACTCGCCCGCCCGCCTTCGTGAGAGAGGTGAAGGCTCGCCGCGGAAGGCGAGGCTCCGAGCCGGGCGCGAACCGCGCCGCCGGCGTCCTTCACCACGAACTCTTGCGCCTCGACAGTCTGAAGCGGCGGCCTGGCCTGACCCATCAGGGCGAACGCACGCCAGCCCGACCAGAACGATCAGTCCCGATAGCTTGAGCCGACGATTGCTCCGCTCGAGCTTGTCGAGCCGCTGCATCAGGACGGGGATCATGGAGACATCCATCAGGATCTCCTCCTCAATCGGGGATACGAACTCACGGGACACGAACAGTTCACGCTGGCCGACGGGGAAACCGCGGCGGTGGAGAGCGCCCGGAGGCGAGCACCCGGTGCCGGAGGGTCAAGGTCGCGCCGTCCTGAACACCCAGGTGCGGTACAAGACGAAATTCCACGCCATGCTCGCAAAGGTGGCGAGACCGAAGGCCACCGTCTTGATGGCGGCGGCTTCCGTGACAATGCCCGGGGCGATGGCGGCCAGGCCAAGACGGGTCAGCAACGCATAGCCCCACAGCCCGGGCGCGGGCAAGACACTCGAGAAGAACTGGGTGAGGGCGAGCTGGATACCCCAGGAGGCGGAAATAGTCGTGATCAGAAACCGGGCGAGCGCGCCGGAACGGTGGGCATGACGGGAGGCGAACACCCAGCCCCGATTGAGGAGAAAGCTCACGGCCATGGCCACGCCCCCGGAGATCAGCTTGGCAATCCAGACCCGCCCGAGGGGAATCGAGAAGATCCTCGTCAGCGACATGAACACCACGTAGTCGGTGACAGTATTGACCACGCCGCTCGCCGCGAAACGGCGGATCTGCGAGGGCCAGAGGCGGGCCAGCGTTCTAGAACCGAGGAAGGGCGGGAAGGCCGATACCGAGTGCCATGAACCTCTGATACCTTGGCGCCGGCGAGGCTGTCAAGTCAGGCGGTTCCGTACATCTGATACCGGTACATGGCCGTGCTGGGCGACTTTTGCCCGTGGCGAAAATTGACACCCGATTGTGGCTATGTCATGATTCCAACCCTTTCGACAATGCTCTATACGGGGCCTTCGGCCTCGAGAGGAGGAAGCGCCGTGAAGAGGATGAGTTGGTTTTTGCTGACGCTGTTGCTGTCAATCGCGTGGACGGGCATCAGCCTGGCCGCCGACCCCAAACCCGATCCCAAGGCCGACAACAAGATGGGCATCATCACAGGAGGCGAGAAGGGCACCTATTATCAGTTCGGACTCGACCTCCAGAAGCTCATGAGGCTCTCCGAGATCACGTTGAACGTGTACAACTCGAAGGGCTCCATCGAGAACGTCTTCGCCGTGTACCAGCGGCCGGGCATCCAGCTCGGCATCGTGCAGTCCGACGTGCTGGCCTTCATCTCACGGCTGCAGACGGATCAGAACCTGATCAAGATCGCCAAGAAGACCCGCATGGTCTTTCCCCTCTACAACGAGGAGATCCACGTACTCGGCCGTCGCGGGCTCGCCGATTTCGAGGATCTCAACGGCAAGCGGGTGGCCATTGGCCGCGACGGCAGTGGCACCTTCCTCACCGCCCGCGTGCTCCTGCAGCTGTCTGACGTGAAGCCCAGCGCCATGGTGCCGATCGACACCGACGAGGCGCTGGCCGAGCTCAAGGCCGGCCGCATCGACGCCATGTTCTACGTGGCCGGTTATCCCGTGAAGCTCTTCAAGGAAGGCGTGACGGAGGCGGACCAGCTCGCACTGGTTCCCATCACCAGCAAGAGCATTCTCGAGCTCTACCCCGTGGCGGAGATCCCGCCCAATACGTATCCGTGGCAGCCCGCGAAGGTCACCACGGTGGCTGCCAAGGCCGTGCTCATCTCGTTCGACTACCGGTTCAGGGATTGCGACGCGGTGGGACGGTTCGCCCAGATCATGGCGCGCCGGCTCGACTGGCTCGTCCAGAATGGGCATCCGAAGTGGAAGCAGGTCGACCTGAATTACCAGCTCAAGGGCTGGGAGCAGTACAGCTGCGTGAAGAAGTACCTCGGACTTCCCACGACCACCACGGCCGCCCCCGCCCCCGCCGACGACAATCCGGTGATGCGGGCCATCCGGGCCATCCTCGACCAGCAGCAATAGCAAGACAGAAGCCGGCAGCGGCCAGCTCTTCTTAGGCCGCTCGGAAGGTCCAGATGCTTCTGTGGCTCATCTGGCTCTTCCGAGCGGCCTTTTTCCTAGAGAAGTCCTCCGCGGGGATGGTGGTCGATCCCGCGGTATGCCTGGATGAACCGCACGATGCGCTTCTCGTCAAACTCATCGAACTTGTCGATGCGGGACCAGGCGGTGAGGGCGATCCGGCTGTCCATGCCGGGGTATGGCGCGAGGATGACCTGTGTGTCGTAGCGCAGGACGATAGCCCGTAGCTTCGCGATCAGATCCGGACAGCCTTGGGGGCAGTTGTACTGAACCAGCACGCCCCCTTCCTCGAGATTGTGCACCTGGAGCTCATCGTAAATGGGCTCGGCGTGCACCCCACCTGGCAATGACCGGCATGTGTGGACCGGACGTCGGTGGGACGGAGTTGTAGGGTATGTGCTTTTGATCTTCCGATTGCAGGTGGTCGTTTCCGAGGCTCTTCACGAACTGGCCAGGTCGATTGCTCGCCCACAGGTAAAAGGCCAGGGAAACGACGATTCCAGCCACGGCGGCCGCCGCCCAGGTCAGCCGGCGCTTGGTGCGGCGACGAAGCTTCGGTTTCGTTTCTTTCGACTTCGTACGAGTGCTCGGCATGGTGTCTCCGGGTATCCGCGTCGCTTAGCGCCCATTCCATGACATTTCCCGACGGGCGTGCGCGGCTGAAGCCAGTAGGCCACACGCCCCGGTCCCCGGTCAACAAACGCCACCCGGCTCGAATCCCGAGGCGCGCGAGGAAGCGAGATGCCTTCGCGAGCGAGAGAGGAAAACTTTTCCCGTGCTGTCGGCGTGGGCAAGCAGTTCAGAAAGGCGCAGATTTAGCGTATCGATCGCAAATCAAAGTGAGTAAAGGACGAAGCTACTCCGGCCGACAAGCCTTATTCGGATCATCGTGTCAGATTTCTATGAAGGTGGATCCTCAGAGGTGCTCCTCTTCGGAAAATCTTACAGTTCGCTTGGCCGGTGTCCTGTGATGCACCGGAAACGGGCAAGAAGAAAGAAGTTACCTCACTGGCCCAAGCTTTGCTCTTGCTGCGCCGTTGCGTGGCGACTGAAGGCAACCTTTGCCTTCACATTCCACCTTCCTATGACGAAAACGGGATCTGCCTGGATTCGTTATGTAGCGCCGGCCGCGGCGGTCGATCCGCGTGTCGTGCGCGGGCGTTCGCCCCTCCGAAGGGGCCACGCGAGTGGGATTGTGGATCGGCGTCCGGGCTCACCGACCGCGTCAAGCGGTTCAAGCGTGAGGGTGTCGACACAGCGTAAACCCTAACCGACCAAACCATAAAGGACGATGCGAATGAAAAGATGGATGGCACTGTTCACCATCGCGATGTGGGTCGCCGGCGTGGCGGTCCCTCCGATGGTGGACGCAGCGGGGGTTGCAGTCCAAGCATCGCGAACTCGTCGAACAGGACGGTGAGCGGGACGAGTGGAAACATCACCGTCGCCGCGGCGGCGAGTCTTGCGGCGCCTACCAACGCCACCCAGACGACTGGGAACGGTGGTAATGCGGCCGCGAGCACGATCGGGAACACGGGCGCTGCCCAGGGCGGTAACGGTGGGTCTGCCACCGGCGCCGCGGGTGGCGCGGGCGCAGTCGGAGCCGCGGGCGCGGTCGGCGGAGCTGGTGGCGCCGGCGGAGCGAGCGGGACCGGCGGTGCTGGCGGAGTGGGCGGTACGGGTGGAGCTGCTTCCAACGTGCAGACGGGTACGTTCGGCAGCGGGACCGGTGGCGGATCCACCTCGCAGGGCGGCAACACCGGCGCCGCGACGAGCGGTGCGACGACGGGTGGTAGCACGAGTAGCGGTAGTCAGGTCGGTAACGCTGGCGGTGGCGCTGGCACGTCTACCGGTGGAAGCACCGGACCCGGCACGGGCGGTGCGTCTATTGCGACGGGTGGGGCGACCGGTGCCGGCACTGGCGGAGCTGGTGGAGCCGCCTCGGGTGGTCAGGGTGGCGTGGCCACTGGCGGTCAGAGCGGTACGGTTAGCACGGGCGACGGTGGTAACGGTGGCCAGGCCAATACCGGCGGCGCCACGGGAGGTTCGGGCGCCCAGGGTACGGGCGGTAACGGCGGCAACGCCAATGGTGGCCTCACGGTCACCGCGGCTGTCCCCGTGAGCATCGGTAACGGCGGAGCAGGCGGGAGCACCGGCAGCAACACTGGCGGCGGAGCGACGGGTGGCAACACCGGCGCGGCCAACGGTGGCGCTTCTGGCGCAACGTCTCAGTCGAGCAGCTGGCACCGGGCACTGGTGGCGACGGTACCGGCGGCACCGGCGGCAACTCCGGGAACGCCAATGGCGGGAACGGTGGCAACGCTAACGGTGGCACGACGGGCGCCTCGACGGGTGGTGCCAGCGGGTCGGCGTCCGGGTCTGGTGGATCCGGCGGCAGCGCGGGGCACCAGCGCGGGCGGCGGTTCCGCGATCGGCGGGTCCGGTGCTACAGGCACCAACACGACGGGCAACTCGCTCGGCGGTAACACCACCTCCGGGACCGGCAGCGGTGGTGGCAGCACGGGTGGTTCCTCAAATGGCGCCAATGGTGCTGCTGCTGCAGCTGCTGGCGCTGGTGGTGATGGGGGTAATGCGACCGGGGGGCTGGCGCTTCCTCTATTGGCAACGTCCCGACTGCAAACTCCGGCAACTCCGGGAACGCCAATGGTAACGGTGGCAGTGCCGGCAACGCTGGGAATGCTGGTAACGGTGCCGCTTCTGCTGCTGCTGCTGGTGGTGGTGCTGGCGGCAACGCGGGCGCGAGTAACGGCGGTGCCGGCTCGTCCAATTCTGGCGCCGGTGGTAACTCGACCGGTGGTACGGGCGCTGCCAACGGCGGCGCGGGTGCTGCTGCGACGGGCGGGACGGGTGGAGCTGTGAACGGTGGTACCGCCGGTGCAGGCTCCGCCAACGGCGCCGCTGGTGGTGCCGGCTCGAGTGGTGGTGCGGGTGGTGGGAACTCCGGCTCGGCCGGTGGCGGTACGACCGGTGCCGGTACGGGTGGCGCTGGCAACGGCGCCTCTGGTGCAGGCAACGCGGCGGGTAACGCCGGTAGCGGTGCAGCTGGTGCCGGGAACAGCGGTGCCGGTGGTAACGCCACGGGTGCCGCCGGTACGGGCGGTGCCTCGACGGGTGGCGGCGGGCCGACTGGCTCCGCGAACAGCGGTGCCGGCGGTGCCGGTGGTGCTGCCAACGCCGGCGCTGGTGCGACCGGTACGGGTGGTGCGGGTGCGAGCAGGTACGAGCGGTGCTGCTAACGCCGGTGCCGGCGCGGCCGGTGGTGCTGGTAACAGCGGCGCCGGTGGTGCTGGTGGTACGGGCGGTGCGGGTGCAGCAGGTACGGCCAGCGGTGGGAACGGTACGAGCGGTGCGGGCGGCAACGCCAGCTCTGCCGCCGGTGCCGGTTCGAGCGGAGCGGGTGGTAACAGCACTGGTACGGGCGGTAACGCCACCACGGGTGCGAACTCGGTTGCTGGTGGTGCGACGACCGGTGGCGGTGCGACCAGTGGCGCCGGCGGTAACTCCACGTCGACGGGCGGGAATGGCACGGGGACGACCGGTGCCACGACTGCCACGGCTGGTAACGGCGCGGTTGGTGGGCAGGGTGGTAATTCCGGTACGGGTGGTGCTGGTGCCGTCGGCGGTAACGGCGGTAACGGTGGCGCCGGCGGTGCCGGTGGTGCCTCGACCACGGGTAGCGGTGGCGCGGGTGCCCCCAACAACTCCAGCATCAACTCCGGTGCAGCGGCTGCGGCGCCGGGTGGAGCTGGCGGCAGCAACTCGCAGAGCACGACGTCCGGGCCTGCGGAGAACCACGGTAACGCGACGGGTACGAGCTCGGCCAACTCGGGTGACCAGTCTACCGGTATCACCCAGAGTGGGCAGTGCGCCGACGCCGGCATCAATGTCGGCGGCCAGAATCTTGGCGCTGTCAATCTTGGTAACGGCAACAAGAGCGTGATCAACAATGGCGACGTTCTCGGCGTGCTGATCCAGAACCTGGGCAGCAAGGCCAGGATGGCGCCACGGGTGCGTCGAAGGACATCACCACGACCATCAACGCCGTACAGAACGTTGGCAACGCCAACGGTCAAGCTGTGGTGGGTGGTGGGAAGAAGGGTCGACGCCGAATCAGAACTCGACCCAGACGTTTATCTCGCAATAGCTGTAGGAGTGGTAGTGTCCCTGGTCCTGGCGGTGAGCCTCGGGCTCACCGCCAGGGCTATCACCAGTTTGTAGTTGGCTCGGAGACCTGATCTAGATGAAGCGTTTGCTGTCAGCGGCGACGTTGGTCACCATGCTTCTCATGGTCTGCCCAGCGTTGGCCGATAGCCCCACCACCATCCTGAACGCCGTTCAGAACACCGGAAATACGAGCGGGCAGGCGGCGGTAGGCACCTCAGGCAATACCAACCAGAACAACAACCAGAACTCCCTCGGCTCCACGAGCGCGACTTCGGTCAATATCGGTGGTATCAGCATCACCCCAGGGACGAACGGAGCCGGTGCCGGTGCCGGACTCAACCAGGCCGCCGAGGGTGAGGGCTACGTGGGCTATTCGGGGTCGACGACTTTCGCCTCACCCTCGGTGACGTTCGGAAACAGCAAGAACATCAACGTCAACCTTCTTGGCCTCCCGGGTATCCCGGGTGCTCCCGGTAACTTCTCACAGCCCTACAAGCCGGACGTGTTCATCAACGGCGCTGGCCCAGTTCGTCCCGCGCGCGATGACCTACGAGCAGGCCCAGGAATGCCGTGGCGGGTACGGCTACAAGGGACAGCTACGTCGGCGCGAGCCGTGAGAAGGCAAAGGAGATTCAGCTCGTCTACGCCGCGTGGGACAAGATCGACGTATCGAACGATATCTCCAACTACGTCGGTATCTCCTCCGTCGAGGGGGCGGACAAGCCCTGGCTGCCCGCCGTCTGCGAGGGCGGCCTATCACGCGATGGACAGGGGCGCCAACTACGGGTCGTCGAGTTCATCATCCGGCCCAAGAACACCATGAAGGGCTTCGGCTTCGGCACCTCCGGTGGCGGTTCGGTTGTCCCGAGCGTGGCTACCGCCACCCTCCCTACGGACTGGCGGCGTCCTTGGGCTTCGGATTGGGATGGTCGTCGCAGCGGGTCGAGGGTGAAGTGATGATCCAGGTGACCGGCCTGAGGGTACCGACGCAGACGGCGGCGGTGAAGCCGCCACCGCCCACGGCTCCGCAAGTGCCTGTGGCCCCGACAGCGCCAGCTCTTCCCCGGCAGCCACGGCGGCGCCTCCCGCGCCGGTACAGCAGCCGCCGGCACCGCAGGCGACGATCACGCCTGCGCCAACCGCGCCGGTGATTCCGCCGAGGCCGGCCGACGATGGACGAGTGATCAAGCCGGACGGCCAGACCTTGAAGCTGCAACCCGAGGGCAGACCGCAGAGCAATCCGGATCTGCTCCAGGGAGATCCGCAGCCACTGAGCGTCCCGGGTCAGCCTCAGAGTGCCCAGGACCAGTCGATCTCGGTCCCGGATCAGCCGCAGAGCGCTCCGGTGCCGTTGAGTGTTCCCGGACAGCCGGGATCTTCGCCGCCGCCCCAGGCGACTCCTGCCCCGGCGCCGACACCACTGAACGTCCCGGGCCAGCCGGCCGCATCGGCGCCGTCCCAGGCCGCACCGACCTCGGCTTCGGCGGCGACGCCGCTGAGCGTCTCCGGCCAGCCGGCGTCGACGGTGCAGGGTTCTTCTCCAGCACCGCTGAGCGTTCCCGGGCAGCCGGCCGCCTTCGCGCCACAGCAGAGCAGCAGCGCAGCGACCGCAGTGCCGGCAAGCTTCTCGGCGCCCGCCACGCAGTCGCAGGGCCTCCAGGGGAAGCTCAACGGCGCGAGTCGTTGATGGCCGCGATCTAGTTCAGCACTCGATCCGCCTGGGAGAGCACGGACTCCGGAATCGTCATCTTGAGGATCTTGGCTATTCTGCCATCCACGATGACCTCGAACCTGGTGGGGGCGCCGGTCGAGAGTTCCAGGGGCGTGGCTCCCTTCAAGAGCTGATCGACGAAATCCGCGGCCCGGAGCGCCAATGCCGTCCAGTCATAGTCAGCAGCGATGAGCACCCCATCCGCGACGTACGACCCGATCGAAGGGATTCCCCGCGCGGTGGCGAAGCGCACGATCTGCCTCCGGGCGTCCGGCCGCAGGAAGCTGGGAGCCACGATCAGAACGTCCGGCGCCTCCCTCGTGATAGCCGCGGCCAGATTGCCTATGTCGGAGTCGATGCCCGCGTCGAGGACGTGGAGAGTGACACCTTCGGTGGCTGCGCTGGACTCGAGACCTCTCACGTATTCGACGAGAAACGGTCGTTCGGAGTTCGTGAGCACGAGGAAGCTGGAAGCGCCCGGTACGGCCGCCCTCGCGAGCCTGAGATGGTTGGCGCTGACTTCCCTGGCTGATGAGGCCTGCGACACGCGGGCCACGGGGACGGTGCGGCAGGAGCCATACGGCTCCCAGACCGCGATGGCGAGGATGGGCACGCACTGCTCGGCCTCGATACGGGAGGTAGGCGGGAGCATCGAAGTGACCAGCACGTCAGGCTTGGAGCGCAGGAGCTCGGCCAGGAGGGTCGGCACGCGATCCTCGTATCCGTGTGACCACCGGCGTTCGAGAATGAGGTTCTCGCCTTCGACATAGCCCAGCTCCTTGAGGCGTCGGTGGAAGACGTCCCAGACCTGGGTGGTGTCGGCGCCAAGGGTAGCGATCCGATGGACGGGAGTCACGGGCTGCGCGAAGACGCTCAGCCGGGCGCCGAGCAGGGATGACGGCGCCGCAGGCGAAGGCGAGTAGCAGGTGACGAGCGGAAACGATGCGTCCGAAAGCAACGAGCATGCGGCGCGCTACTGCTGAGCCAGACGCCGAAGTTCCGCTTTTGCGCTCGCGTGTTCGAAGAGGCTGGTGACACCGGTGGCCACGGCCGCCTGAAACATCCGGGCCGCCTCGGCCTTCTGATTGGCGATGAGAAGATATTCGCCGATGTAGAAGTAGGCTTCGCATTGCCGTTCCCGCTGGGTGGCGGGATCGGGATCCCTGGCGGCGTCGATCACGGCCTGAGGAGTTATCTGGTCGAGATACAGGCTCACCACGGGCCCCGGCCACTGGGAGAGGTTGAGCTGCTTGGCATTCGCCGCGAGCATCTCCTTGTCCACGTCGCCGCCACGGGCCTTGGCGAGGTAGAGCGCGAGGACCCGATAGGGCTTGGCCGGGTCGAGCTGGACCGCTCGGACGAAATCGGGGACAGCGGCGATGTAGAGGCCTTGGTCGAAGCGAGCGAGGCCACGATTGTAGAAGGCGAGTGGATAGTCGGGATCGAGCCCGATCGCTTCGCCGAAGTCCTTGATCGCCAGGGGGTAGTCTTCCTTCAGATGATTGGCGCGGCCACGGTTGTTATGGGCGAGAGCGGAGCTCGGATCCAGACGAATGGCCTGGTCATAGTCCTGGATGGCCCGGTCGTAGTTGCCCATATGTTGAAAGGCGCTGCCCCGGTTGTTGAAGGCCAGGGCTGAGTCCGGGTCAATCCGGATGGCTTCGTCATAGTCCTGGATGGCCCGCGGGTAGTCACCCTTGCTCTGGTAGGCGTTGCCGCGATTGTTGAAGGTGACGGCGAGTCCCGATCCTGAGAGAGCACCCGACTGGATGGCACGCGTGCAAAGATCGAAGGCGAGGTTCGGGTCCGATGTTTCCGCGCATTTCTGCGCGTCTTCGGTCCACTGTGCCCAAGCGGGCGCAACGGACTGGCCCAAGAGAAGGACAATCGCTATAGCAAGGCGACGCATGCGGGGAGGCTCAAAGTACCTCGCCTCTAACGTAAAGCCCTGGGGGTGTGGCCGTCAAGAATGGCCCAGGCGGTTCGTGTGCTTCGATCAAGCTCTGGGTTAGACTCGCCTGAGAGAGATAGCGGGCCATGGTACGCAGATTTTGCCTTCTCTACTTTAGCCTCCTCACGACCGTCGCCGGGGTTCCCCTCTCGGCCCTGGCCGCCGATGCAACGCCCTCGCAGGAATGGCGTGTCTGCACCGCCGACGGCTCGAGCTCTGACCTGGTGATCAAGAGCTGTTCGACGGTGATTCAGGCAGGCCGGGAGACGAGGGCGAGGCTTGCCATCGCTCACTATCACCGGGCCACGGCCTACTGGATGGAGGGTCGGACAGATCGTGCCATCCAGGACTACGACCAGGCGATAGAGCTCGATCCGAAGTACGCCATAGCCTTCAATGACCGCGGGACAGCCTATAGCCAGAAGGCCCAGCCCAACCGCGCCATCCAGAACTTCGACCAGGCTATCCGCCTTGACCCGAAGATGGCCTCGGCCTTCAATAACCGCGGCGTTGCCCATGCCCTTAAGGGGGACCTGGAGCGGGCAATTCGGGACTACGACGAGGCCATTCGTCTCCAGCCGAAGTACGCCTTCGCTCTCCATAACCGGGGAATGCCTACCGGGGCCTCGGCGAGCTGGACCGAGCGATTCGGGACTTCGACCAGGCCATCCGCCTCGAGCCGCGCTATGTCCTCGCCCTCAACAACCGCGGCAGTGCCTATAGCAGCAAGGGCGAGCTGGACCGCGCCATCAAGGACTACGATCAGGCCATCCTGCTCGCCCCCACAGACGCCGCAGCGTTCAACAACCGTGGTCTGGTTTTCGCCCGCAAGGGCGATTCGGATCGCGCCATCCAGGACTACGATCGGGCGATCCGCTTCGATCCCAACCTGGCGCTTGCCTTCAACAATCGAGGCAATGCCCACAGCAGCAAAGGCGAGCCTGCGAAGGCCGTCCAGGACTACGACGAAGCCATCAGGCTGGACCCTGGGTATGCGTTCGCCTACAACAACCGGGGCAATGCCTACCGGAGCCTTGGGGACGTGCGGCGTGCGATCAAGGACTTCGACCAGGCGATCCGGTTGGCGCCGAACTATGCGTTGGCCTACAACAACCGAGGGAACGCCTACACGAGCCTGGGCGAGATCGAGCAAGCCATCGAGGACTACGACCAGGCGATCCGGTTTGCGCCGAGCCTTGCCATGGCTTATAGCAATCGCGGGAACGCCTATAGCAACAAGGGTGACCTGGATAGGGCCATACAGGACTACGACCAAGCGATCCGGCTGAACCCCAAGGACGTCCTCGCTTACGACAATAGGGGATTGGCCCATACCCGAAAGGGCGACCTGGATCGCGCTATCCAGGACTTCGCCGAGGCGATTGGACTCCGCCCTCGGATGCGTCCGCCTGAATGCCAGATGCTTCGCCCGCGCCCTTGCCGGCTACCTGGAGCCGGCGCTGGCGGATTGCAATGAAGCCCTCCGGCTTCGACCGGACAATACCAATGCCCTGGATAGCCGCGGCTTTGTGTATTTGAAGCTCGGTCAGCCCGATCAGGCCATCGCCGACTACGACGCGGCGCTCCGGCTGGATCCCCAGAAGGCCCACACCCTGTATGGTCGTGGGCTCGCCAAGCGGAGGAAGGCCGACCTGGCGGGAGCCGAGTCAGACTTCGTCGCGGCCATCGCCATCTCGCCGAGAATTGGCGAGCAATACCGGGCTACAGCGTCCGGCCGTAGCAGGGTTTCTCCGGCCGCGAAGCCGTAAATCTTTTCGACATTCCTGGACGGCTCCCGCCACCGCGTCCTCGGGCCAAGCCTCGGACGACATTCGCGAATTTTCCCTCGAGTCGGGAAATATTACGATTCCAAGTAGACGTTTCCCGAAGTCCTCGTAAGAAGCCGTCCAACAAGCATTCCGGTTATTGGCTTGTCCCATGCAGTTAGTACGATGAAGCCGAGTGAGCTTCCTCGGCGAAATGCATGTGACCGGGAGGCGCGAGATGCGCGACTGGATGGCGTTCGTCACGGCGATAGTGCTGGCCTTGCTCACCAAGATGTTGCTGCCCTAGCGCCACGGCGTAGGAAGAGAGCGCAGAGCGATGAGCAGCGACGACCGCGGCGCACCGGCTCGATCCTTGACGGAGGCGTACGAGCGCGCGATCAGCGCGCCGCCACCGGCTGTCCGCGCTGCGGCTCCACGTGTGGGCTTCTGGACGATTGCGCGGTCTGTCGTGGCGAGGTGATCTGTGCGCGGTGCCTCTTCGGAGCTCAGGTGGACGCTGACGAGATCCACGCGGCGTTTGTGCTCGAGGGTTAGCGGCTTCTTTCCGTTTCGCCCTCACGTCGTGGATATGAGACCCGCCTGCTTGGCTGCGGTGCTGACCCTCCTGCTCTGCTACCCCGCCCACGGCCATCAGCCCGAACAGAAGATCGCCAGCGGGAGCGGGGCGGCCGCCACCCTCCTGGCCGGGCTGGGCTCACTCCATCATCCGGTGACGACCAGCCGCCCGGAGGCCCAGAAGTTCTTCGACCAAGGCTTGGCCTTCGTGTACGCCTTCAATCATCCAGAAGCCGTGCGCTCCTTCGAGCGGGCGGCCCAGCTCGACCCGCAGATGTCGATGGCGTACTGGGGCATCGCCCTCGCGCTTGGATCGAATATCAATTCCGAGATCGACGCGGAGCGGGAGAGGGCCGCGTACGGGGCCGTCCAGAAGGCGCGAGCGCTCGCGGCGGGCGGGCCTCTCCATGAGCGCCGCTACGTGGAAGCGCTGGCGAAGCGTTACTCATCGCCGCCGCCGGCCGATCGCCAGACGCTGAACCTCGAGTACAAGAACGCCATGGGAGAGCTCGTCCGGCACTATCCCGACGATCTCGACGCGGCAACCCTCTTCGCGGAGGCCGCCATGGTCCTGCGCCCGTGGCGGCTGTGGACGGCCGACGGCAAGCCCGGGACGGCACGCTCGAGATCGTCACCGTGCTCGAGTCCGTGCTCCGGCGCGATCCGAATCACATCGGGGCCATCCACTACTACATCCACGCCGTCGAGGCCTCGCCGCATCCGGAATGGGCGCTCAGCTACGCCCAGAAGCTCCCGGGGCTGGTGCCGGCGGCCGGCCATCTCGTCCATATGCCGGCCCACATCTACGAGCGTATCGGCGACTACCGGTCGGCTGCCCAGAGCAACCGGGAGGCCGCGCGGGCCGACGAGGCGCTCGTCAAGGTCCGGGGGTGGAAGAGCCGTCGGCCCTCATGTACTACAGTCACAACCTCCACTTTCTCGCGGTGGCCGAGAGCATGGCCGGCCGATTCTCGGAAGCCCTGGCGGCGGCCCGGAAGCTCGAGGCGCACGTCGCGCCGCATCTCAGAGCGATGCCCGCCGTCGAGGTGTTCTTGCCGACCTCGACCTTGCTCCTCGTACGCTTCCGAAAATGGAGCGACGTGCTCGCCCTGCCGAAGCCCGAGGCGACCCTGGCCACTCCCACCACCTATTGGCACTTCGCCCGGGGCATGGCGTTCGCGTCGACCGGTGATCCGGCGAAGGCCGAGCAGGAGTACCAGGGCTTTCTGAGCGCGGGGAAAGGCATCACCGAAGAGATGGCGGGCGCCGGAGGGGTGATGTCGGACGGCGCCCGCCGGCGTCGCCGATCATGTTCTGAGAGCCCGCATCGCCGGCGCCAAAGGCGACGCGAAGACCGAGATCGACGTGCTGCGCAAAGGCGTGGAGATTGAAGACGCCTTGGCCTATGACGAGCCGCCCGCCTGGTACCTTCCCACGCGCGAGTCTCTCGGAGGCGCCCTGCTGCGAAGCGGGCAAGCGGCGGAGGCCGAACGAGTGCTTCGGGCGGACCTGGAGCGGAACCGGCGCAACGGCCGCTCCCTGTTCGGACTGACGGGCGCTCTCGCCTCGCAAGGCCGGGCCTACGAGGCCGCCTTCGTGCGGCAGGAGTTCGAGCGGGCCTGGCAGGGCGCGGATACTCAGCTGCGGCTCGAGGAGCTCTGATGAGATCGATGAGACAATTCGTGCTGCTCCTGTTTCTCCTATTGCTCCCGATGGCGTCGGCGGCCGGAGAGCCGGAATGGCCGGTCATCGAGACGGGACGGGCGGGCTTCTACTGGTCCTTCTCCCTCCGGACCAATCCTGAGCCGGTTCCCCGGGGCACCATCGCGAGCGAGGCCCGGTGGGCCGAGCCACCGCTCGCCGGGTCCATGATCTGGTACTTCGCGGGAGTGAGCGGACAAACCGTTCACCTCTTCGTCATTTTCCACGAATTCAGCAAGAGCGCGGCTCGAGTCATCGAGATCGAGCGGAGGCCGATCCTCCTCACCCTCGACAGCGAGGAGGTGGCGACCCTCACCCTCCTGCCGCTACACGCGAAGCCCGCGGTGCTGAAGTTGAAGCGAAACGGCGACGAGAGCCTGACGGTGTCCGTCCAGCCCAAGTAACGCGAGACGCTAGATCGCCACCTCGGTCCGCTCGACGGGGACGGCCACGGTGGTGGAGGCGCCCCGGGCGGCCAGGCGCTCCCGGGCGGCGGCAAGCTTGGTGTCGATGATCTCGTCGGTGTCGTCGGGATCGTGATGGACGAGGTAGAGCGTCCTCGGGCGCGCCCGCGCGGCCAGATCGGCGACCTGACTCACCGAGGAGTGGCCCCACCCGACCTTGGGCGGGTACGCCTCGTCCGTGTACGTGCAGTCGGTGATGAGCACGTCGGCCTCCTCCACGAAGGCGGTGAGCCGGTCGATGTATTCCTCGGAATAGAATTCGGAGCCGGGATCGAAGAGCTCATTGTCCGTGACGTAGCAGATCGACCGCCCGCCGTAGCTCACCCGGTAGCCCAGACAGTTGCCGGGATGGTTGAGCAGCATGGTCTTCACGGAGACGCCGCCGATGGTGTACTCGCCCTCCCCGAGGTCGCGGTAGGTGATGCTCGCGGCAAACTCCCGGACGGTGACGGGAAAGTACACGCCGTCCATCTGCGCGGAGATGAGGTCGCGCATGGTGATGTCGCCGTGGGAGGCGCCGCAGATCTCGAATTGATTGCTCTGCATGTAGAACGGCCCGAAGAAGGGCAGGGCATTGATGTGATCCCAGTGCGGATGCGAGATCAGGAGCGTCCCGTCAATCCGCGAGCGCTTGGCGGCGAGGAGCGCCTCGGAGAGGGCCCTGATGCCGCTCCCCGCGTCGAAGATGAAGAGACGCCCGTCGGGGAGAGCGAGGCTCACGCACGAGGTTCCCCCGCCGTAGCGCAAAGAGTCCTTGCGCGAGATGGGCAAGGTGCCCCGCACCCCCAGAAGGAGAGGGTCATGGTGTCGGCCACCAGGCGCTCGAGCTCGTGCACGAAGGAAGCGGGGTTGAGGGGCTTGGTGAAATATCCCGCCGCGCCCAGCTCGGCCGCCCGCCGTCGCTCGAAGGGGAAGGCCTTGGTCGACATCATGAAGATCTTGGTGGCGGCGAGATCGGGCATGGAGCGAATCCGCCTGCACAAATCGTAGCCGTCGATCTCCGGCATCATGATGTCCATGATGACGCAATCGGGCCGCTTGACCGGGATCTCCCGCAGCGCCTCTGCGCTCGAGCGATTGACGGTCACCATGTGCCCGGCCTTCTCGAGGAGAGCCTTGGCGATTTCCGTCTGGACGGGACTATCGTCGACCACATAGACATTGAGCGGCTTGCCCATTCGAGCGTTCCTCCTTCGGCGTGTCCCGCGGGTGCCCATGGTCGGCGATGCCCGCAATCAAGTCAAGGCGAGGCCCCGCGCCGCAGCCCGAGGCCCTTGCGCCCATCCCGGCCCTCCCTGATCATGAGCGGCATGAAGAAGGTGCTGGAGCCCGCCGTCCACCTCATGAACCGGCTGCGCTACCCGCAGAAGTTTGCCCTCATCTCGCTTCTCTTCGCCATTCCCATCGCCCTCATGATGAGCCTGTGGCTGGTCGAGCTGCACCACCGCATGTCCTTCACGGCCCGCGAGCGCGGAGGGCTCGAGTTCGTGGTGGCCCTCCGTCAGGTGCTCGAGCCCCTCGAGATCTCTCGCGGTCTCCGGTCCCTCGCCGAGCACGGCGATCCCTCCGCCAAGGAGCACCTGGCCCGGGAGCAGGCACGCATCGCGTCGGCGGCCACGACGGTGGATGCGGTCAACGCGCGACTGGGCAAGCGATTGGGGGTTCGCGAGCTGTGGCTCTCCATGCGGCCCCGGGTCGTCCATCCCGCGGTGGATCCCGCCACCCTCGCCACCCAGGTGCGCCAGCTGATGCAGCAGGTCGGCGATGCGGGCAACCTGAGCCTCGACACCGACCTCGACAGCTACTACCTGGTGGAAGCCGTGGTGCGACGACTGCCTGCCCTCGCCGACGACATGGCCGCCATCGGAACCAATGAGGTCGAGCAGCGGCTGTCCGGCGTCTGGCCGCCCCTCCGGCAGTCGGCGCTCCTCACCGAGGTCGGGCTGGCGCAGGCGGAGAGAGGCGCTCGATCGCGGGCACATGGTGGCGTTCCGGGAGAATCCCACCCTTCGCCCGCAGCTCGAAACCTCCCTGGGCGCGGTGTGGGAGCCGTAGACGGCATCAACGCACTCGTGAGTGCCGCGGGGACGAAGCGATTGACGCCCGAGCTCGGGGCGGGCGAAGTGTTCGAGCGGCACGCCAACGCGGTGGCGGCCGTCTTCCGCCACTACGACGCGGCCGCGGACGCCCTGAGTGTGCCTCCTGAGCGCACGCATGGACCATCTCGGTGCGAAGCGCCTCCTTCTCCTGAGCGTGGTCGTGGTCGCCATGCTCGGGGTGGCCTATCTCTGGATCGGGTTCTACGCGGCGGTGAAGCGGGCCGTCACCTCCCTCGACGGCGTGACCCAGCGCATGCTCACGGGCGAGTTCAGCGCTCCCGTGCCCGTGGAGGGGCGAGACGAGCTCCGCCAGGTGGTGGACTCGTTCAACACCGTGGCGGGCCGGCTTCGCACCGAGTGGCAGCGCGCCCAGGACGAGAGCGCGCGGGCCCGCGCGGCCGAGGCGTCCCTCGCCAAGGCCCGTGACGTGGCGGAGGCGGCCACGCGCGCCAAGTCGGATTTCCTCGCGGTCATGAGCCACGAGATCCGCACGCCCATGAACGGCATCCTCGGTATGGCCCATCTCCTCCTCGAGACGCCCCTCGACCCGCAGCAGCGGCAGTACGCGGCGACCGTGCGGGATTCAGGCCAGGCCCTCCTCGCCATTCTCAACGACATCCTCGACTTCTCGAAGATGGAGGCGGGCCGGCTCGAGCTGGAGGACGAAGACTTCGATGTCGAGGGCGTGGTGGCGAGCACCCTCACCCTCCTCGCGGTGCGGGCGCGCGAGAAGGGGCTGGCCCTCGACACGATGATCGCCCCTGAAGTTCCGCGGGCGTTGCGCGGCGATCCCGGCCGCCTCCGGCAGGTGCTGCTCAACCTCGTCGGCAACGCCATCAAGTTCACCGATCACGGCGCCGTTCGCGTCGAGGCGACCCGAGTGGGCGACCTCGATGGGCGCGTGCTCCTCCGCTTCGAGGTGATCGATAGCGGTCCGGGCATCCCGGCCGAGGCGCAGCGCCGCCTGTTCCAGGAGTTCACCCAGGTGGATAAGCTCGCCACCCGGCGCGCGGGGGCACCGGTCTCGGCCTGGCCATCTGCCGGAAGATCGTCACGGCCATGCGAGGGGAGATCGGCGTGCAGAGCGCGGTCGGTCGCGGCAGCACGTTCTGGTTCACGGTGGCCCTCGCTCCCGCGCACGGTCACGTGGTGGCGGAGACGGCGGGGAGCGAGCCCGACGTCTCGCCGCTCAAGGTGCTCGTGGCCGAGGACAATCCGGTGAATCAGCAGGTCGCCCTCGGTTTGCTTCGCCGCCGGGACCACCGCGTGGACATCGTCGCCACCGGACGGGCCGCGGTGGAGGCGGCGGCCTCCCAGCTCTACGACGTGGTGCTGATGGACGTGCACATGCCGGAGATGGACGGTATCGAGGCGACGCGCGAGATCCGGCGTCTTCCCGGGGAGAAGGGGAGGGTGCCCATCATCGCCTTGAGCGCAAGCGCCATGCAGGAGGAAACCGACGCGTGCATGAAGGCGGGCATGGTGGGCCACCTGCCCAAGCCCATCGACCCGGTGGCGCTGGCCACCGTCTTGTCGCGCTACGCTTCCACGGCCCCCTCCCCCGAAGCACAGCGCCGGTCCCTCCGGCGCGATCGACGAAACCTACGTGCGCCTGCTCATCGATTCTCTGGGGGCGGCCAAGGTGGGCCAGCTCATCTCGGAGCTGCCCCAGCATGCGCGTCCCCACCGCGACCGTCTGGCCGCGGCCCGCTTTGACATGGACCTTGACCAGATACGCGCGGCCGCCCACGCGCTCGCTGGGATGGCCGCCAATCTCGGCCTCACCGCGCTGGCCGACCTGACGGGAGCCATAGAGGAAGCGTGCCGCGCGGGGCACCGTGCCGAGGCCGCGTCTCTCTGCGAGCAGCTCGATGCGAGCTTCGAGGATGTGTTGGCCAGGATCGAAGCGTTTTGCCCTGACCGCTCCGCCTCCACCTGAGCACGGTCATTCGCTGGAGCGGCGAAAGCAAGGACCGGGCGTAGAATCAGGTAGGAGGTATGAGCGGTGAAAAAGATGATCGTTCTCATGGTGATCGTCGCTGTGCTCGCGCTGCCCCTGCTCGCGCAGGCAGGGGAACTCGCATTCAGGGGCGCTTTATCGTGCAGGGACCGTTCTACTGGCATCCGTTCTTCTATCCCGGTCCTTTCACCTACGGTTATCCAGGCGGCCTTAACTACGCCTACCCGGGTCCATATGTCAGCTCTGGTCCCGAGGAGCCGTACACCTACGGCTATCCCGGGCCCTATAGCTACGGTACCTGGGACTACTCCCGCCCGAAGTGCCTCGCGAAGCCCAACGGCTACTGGGTCTGTAGTTGAGGTATTGCGCAAGCTAGATCCATGCGGCGGTATGCGGTCCTCGCTCTCGGATTGGTATCGCTGCTCGCGGCTGGATGCGCCACGACTACACCCGAGCCCGCCCCCCGCGCCCAAAGGTCCGCGATGCCACTCGGAGGAGCGGGAAACCATCAGCCGCCTGCTCGTACCACTCTTGATCACTTCAGGTATCTGGACGGGACCCGGCGACGGCTGCGCGGTGGCGCTGGGGATTCTGTCCGGCAATGCGATCAACCTCGCGGTGGGGCCGAACGCCAAGTGCAAATTCTCGCTGGGCATCACGGAGGAGGCTCTCAGGGTGCTGCCGCCCGATGAGCTCCGAGCGGGGCTGGCGCACGAGATCGGACACGTTCAGCTCGGACACTTCACCGCGCGAAAGGAGCGGCGCGCCGCCGAGAAGAAGACGAGGGACGAGATGAGCGAGAAGAGCACGACCACGGGGGCCGCCGTGACGGCCATCCCGATCATCGGGCCCCTCCCTTGCCATCGGGGTCGCGGGGACTCAGATGGTGACCGACTCGAATGTGCAGAGCGAGTACCGGGCCTATGACCGGGAGGAAGAGAATGCCGCGGACCGCTACGGGCAGGATCTGCTCGAGCTGATCATCGGGCGTGTGCGCGCCTGCCAGGCGGAAATAGCGTTGCTCGAGCGGCTCGAGGCGGCGAAGACGTCCCGGCCTTGGGCGGCGTGGCTCAGCACGCATCCGAAGCCGGAGGCTAGGTTGAAGGAAGCGAAGGAGCACTGTCCGGGGTGAAGCGGGTTCGCGCCGACGAGGCTGCGTTCCTGCCGATCGCACGAGGTGAGGCGCTGCTCTTGGGAGACGCCGTGACTGTTGTCGCCGGAGGCCACGTTACGGGCCGCGACTCTGTTTTGATGTCGGACGGTCAAGGAAGCGATGGTCGCAGTCGAGGCATCGATACGGTCGCTTTCGCTGCACCTTCAATATTAGGCGGTCGACCACATCCCCGCGCCCGAGACGGACAATTGCCCGGCTTTGACATTTCGGGCACACGTGCGTCGTCACGGGCCTCATCCAATATTGTCGCGGGAAGTCGGATGCTTTCCCGGTGGAGAGGTATCTGAACACGGGATCATGAATGGACGCCTCCCATTGCGGAAGCGAGCATCACGGAGTCACAGGGCCGAAGGGGTACGGTGCCAAGAAGTCTAACAGGTCGGGACAGAGAGCGCGAGAGGCCGCTGATCCTAGCTTTGCGAAATATCGGGAGGCCAGACGACAAGCGGGGAGTGCGCCATTCATGAGTCTGCGCTTGATCACTGGGCTGCTGGTCCTGTCGCTGCTCGGCACACCGCCCTGTCGTCCGCCGCCGTCATCCAGATCGCACCTCGGCCAGCTTCCCATTGCCACGAGGAGCTCGAGCAGGTCGCGAACACGCTGAAGCCGGGCGACGAGCTCATCCTGCACGGAGGGACGTACAGCCAGTCCTGTCGACGCGCGATTACCGTCAACGGAACAGCGGCGGCCCCCATCATCATCCGCGCGGTCCTGACTGCGGAAGCTAGGGTCGGCGGTCGCGCCTTCAGTGGCTGGCCAACCGTAGTTGGATCCCACGATGCCGTCGTTGATCTCTCTCCCAGGTGTTCTCTCCCACGTCGTTGATGAACATGCGACCCGTGCCGCGCTGAATCGCGAACGAAGGGTTGCGTAGGCCGAGCGCCCAGATCGCGCGGTTGACGCCGGATGCCGAGGCGAAGAACGGGATTGTCCGAAGGAATCGACCCATCTGGATTGATCCGAAGCAGCTTGCCCAAGAGGTTCGTCAGCGTCTGCGCGTTGGCCCCATTGGCGTTCTCACCCACCCGATGTAGAGTTTCCCATCGAGGCCGAAGTGGATTGCCCCGCCGTTGTGGTTGGTGGCGGCGCTGAGCGGATCGAGCTCAAGGATCACGGTTTCCGCTGCCGGGCACGGCCACGTCGCCGCTCGCAATGAACCGGCTCACCCGATTGTGGATCGTTGGAGTCGTGGCCGTGTAGTAGACATAGACGAACTGGTTGCTGACGAAGTTCGGATCGAAGGCTACGCCGAGGAGTCCTCGCTCGCCTGACGAGGTGGTGATGACGCTCACGAACTCGTTCGGGAGCAGGGGTGCCGTTCTTGATCACCCGCAGTCGCCCGCCCTGTTCAGCGACGAATAGTCGCCCCATCCGGTGCAAACGCCATCGCGGTCGGATTGCTGATCCCGTTGGCCACGACGAGGTCGTGAACCCCGCGGGTACCGTGGTCGACGCGGAGGCGGTGGAACCGTCCGAGAAGGTCGCCGTGAGCGTGAGCGTATTGCCCGCCAGGAACTCACCCTCCAGATAGTCGGCGGCGAACAGCACGAAGCTTCCGCCGTCGGCCACCGGGAAGTTCACCGCCATGGTGCCCGGCGCATTCAGCAGCGCCCCGTCCAGGGTCGCCGCGACCCCCACCACCCAGTTTCCCGACCCGGGACTATCCGTGCGCCAGGTCCCGGGCCAGAAGGCCCAGTTGCTGGTCAGCCGGACTCCCGTCACCGTCCGCCCCCGCTACCGCTCAGCGTGGCTGTCAGCGTTCCGTCCAGGGCCCCGTCGGGACCCAGGGCCGTCTCGCCTTGCCCCACGCGGTCGCGCAGCTTGCCGTTGTAGGCCAGGGTCAGCGTCGCCGGCGCCGCGGGTACCGTGGTCGACGCGGATGGCAGTGGAACCGTCCGAGAAGGTCGCCGTGAGCGTGAGCGTATCGCCCGCCAGGAACTCACCCTCCAGATAGTCGGCGGCGAACAGCACGAAGCTTCCCCGTCGGCCACCGGGAAGTTCACCGCCATGGTGCCCGGCGCATTCAGCAGCGCGCCCGTCCAGGGTCGCCGCGACGCCACCGCCCAGATTCCCGACCCGGGACTATCCGTGCGCCAGGTCCCGGGCCAGAAGGCCCAGTTGCTGGTCAGCCGGAGCTCCCGTCACCGTCCGGCCCCCGCTCCCGCTCAGCGTGGCTGTCAGCGTTCCGTCCAGGGCCCCGTCGGGCCCAGGGCCGTCTCGTCCTTGCCCCACCCGGTCGCGCAGCTTGCCGTTGTAGGCCAGGGTCAGCGTCGTCGGCGCCGCGGGTACCGTGGTCGACGCGGAGGCGGTGGAGCCGTCCGAGAAGGTCGCCGTGAGCGTGAGCGTATTGCCCGCCGGGAACTCCACCCTCCAGATAGTCGGCGGCGAACAGCACGAAGCTTCCCCCGTCGGCCACCGGGAAGTTCACCGCCATGGTGCCCGGCGCATTCAGCAGCGCGCCGTCCAGGGTCGCCGCGACCGCCACCACCCAGTTCCCGACCCGGGACTATCCGTGCGCCAGGTCCCGGGCCAGAAGGCCCAATTGCTGGTCAGCCGGAGCCCCGTCACCGTCCGGCCCCCGCTCCCGCTCAGCGTCGCTGTCAGCGTCCCGTCCAGGGCCCCGTCGGGTCCCAGGGCCGTCTCGCCTTGCCCCACGCGGTCGCGCAGCTTGCCGTTGTAGGCCAGGGTCAGCGTCGCCGACGCGCCGGGTAACCGTGGTCGCCACGGTGAACCCACCGGGCAGTGTCCCGTTTCCGCCGCCCGAGTTGGTCACCGTCGTGTTCCGGTCCCCAGCGCCGCGCCGCTGGCGATTGTCAGCGTCGCGGTGAGCTTCACCGCGGACACCACCGCCAGGTTCGACACCGTGATACCCGCTCCAACGCTCAGCGTTGCCCCTGGCATAAACCCAGACCCGGTAATCGTCACCGGTACCGTCGCGCCTGGTGCCCCCTGATTCGGTGCCACGGAGCTGACCGTGACGGACGCCGCCGCCACCGTAAACCACTTCGGTCAGCGTCCCACTTCCTCCGCCGGGATTCGTCACCGTCACGTTCCGCGCTGCGAGTGCCGCTCCGCTACCTATCGTCAGCGTCGCCGTCAATTGTGTCGGCGACCCGACCGTTAGGTTCGACACGGTGATGCCCGTCCCGACGCTCAGGCTTGTCCCCGCTGCAAACCCTGATCCATTGACAGTTACCGACACCACCGCCCCCGGCGTACCCTGATTCGGCGTTATCAGAGCTGACTGTCGGGACAAGAACAGAGAGCGCCTGATCGGCCCTGATCCTGGGCTTGGTCACCCCGCTATCTGTGTCGGTGACCGGCAGGCCCGGTTGTCTGCAGGGCGGAGAGAATCTGATCCACGCTGGCGGTCGGTGCTGCCTGCTTGAGGACGGCCCACGCGCCGGTGACATGAGGCGTCGCCATCGACGTCCCGCTGGCGAATCCGAAACCGCCGCCGGAGACCGACGAGTTTATCGACACACCAGGAGCGAAGACGGACATGAAGGACGCTGTGTTCGAGAACGAGGCTACGATGTCAGACTTCGAAGTCGCGCCCACGCTGATTGCGGAGGAAATACACCCAGGAGAGTTGAGAGCATTCGTAAAGCCATTGTTCCCCGCTGCAACGACCGTTGCGATTCCAACAGATCGCAGGTTGTCGATGATCGGCTTCACGGGGTCTCCGTCGCAAGGCGTCGTGGACGAAGCCTCCACCCAGACTGAGGTTTGCCGACGAGAAGCTACGGGAGCCGCGGAGAGCGTATACGCGTTCCAGTCCGGCGATGATGTCCGAAGTCCAGGCCAAGAGGCATGGCGCCGAGCCGCCACAGTCCGAGGAGTTGGTGAACCGCGAGAAGACCTGTAGCACAGCCATGACCTGGGCCCCATTCGCCACACCTGAGAAGGCGACCCCAGCGCCCGCGCCATTGCCGGCGGCTATGCCCGCCACATGCGTGCCAGTGCCAACACCTGGCCAGGGGCAGCTCACCCCAGAGCCCGGACCGATCTGCTGGTTCTGGCCGTTCAGGCATACAGTGGTGCTGTGGCCGGAGACGGTGCTCGAGTAACAGGCCTCCTCGACAACCTTGCCCGCGAGAAACGGATGGGTTAGTTCACGCCGGTATCAATGATGGCGACGACCATCCCAGTGCCGTCGAAACCCCGGTTCCAGGCCTGATCTCCGCCGATCAGCGGAACACTTTGCGCAAGGCTCGGCGCATTGAGCTTGTCCTCGACGACGTGCTTGACCCAAAGGCTCGAGGCTTCCAGCTCGGTGAGCGCATCGGGGCCGACTTCCGGTGCTACGAGCGGAACCGAGTTGTACTCGCGAAGCACGCGATGGCTGCGGCCCGCCAGCCGCGTCAAGATCTGAAGTCGCGCGGTCGCTATGTCGCCGGCGCTGTACGGTGAGAGCTGCCCCCGTGAGCAGCCCTTCCGGAGTGTGCGTGCGGCGGGGAGCCGCATCTCGGCGATGATGCGAACACGAGCCCTCACGAACGACGCGCGCTCGTACCTCCGGCAAAACCACGCTGCTGGTGGAATCGGCCGAAGGCAGGCTTGTCCACAAGCCAACGCCGAGCAGAAGAACGGAACAAAGGAGAAGCGCGCAGGGCGCCCAGTTCAACTGCGGCACTATTGCAGTGACCGTACCGGGCGATCCAGCTTCACGGCGGCAACAACATCAGACTTCCTTTCGGCGCGCGCAGAGCAGCATCGATGCCACCGATCCATCATGAGAGACACCATTCGGTGCAGCGATGACTAGGTTGCGCCTGCCGTCGATATTATTACGACTTTCTGCAACAGGTCAAGAGTCAGTTAGAAGCTCGTGTTGTCCAGGAAGGGAGGAGCCAAGGGGAGGCGAGCTCTTCCAGAGAGCCGCTTGGGTTAGTTGCTCGCCGGACGCCTGACGGTTGATGAGCGGGCGTGACCGCTGAGGAAGATCTTTCACGCGAACCTCCCACCTGCAGGGTTGTCATTTTGCGGCCAGGGGCAGCGTTGCGGTCGCCGGCCATTGGGCGCCGGGATATTGCCGGCGTAGTGCGGGCAGCGAACCTCCCCGAGGGGATCGACCACATCCAGATGGAAGAGATGGAATCGAAGCGGCGGAGACGGCCCGGCTATGGTAAGGACAAATGTGGGTTGGCCGGGCGCGAGACGGCGTGGGCCCGAAATCTTGGGCGCCGGGATCGCTGCGGACGACGTGGTGAAGATGGAGGGTTCGAAGGATCCAGCCCAACTGTCAGCTGCTTCTGTTTTCCGATTGTTCGGGCGGTCCTGACGTCATAGACAAACTGCTCTCGGCAGCGTCAGGACAGGACAGGATCGAGATCCTTCAGAGGCTTGGTCGAGGCAGGGTATCCGGAGGACCTAGATTACTCTGAATGGCAACTGTTCTCACTCCGCCGTTGCGAAACACCTGAATTTCGACACCGAGAACTGGCTGTCCGGACGGGTCGGTGAGACGAAACATCAGTCTCGGGCAGACTTGTCTCCAGAATCCCGCCTCATCTGACTCTGGAGGTCCTTCTCTTTGCTCGCGAGGCGGTTCGCGAAAGTAGCTGACGGGATCCACGTTCAAATACACTGCCTTGCCACGCCTTGCAGTTTCGCTCCGTGCCGACCCCAGCGAAAGTGGATCGAAAAAATCGGAGAGTATGACTTCGACAGTTTCCTGCCGCGCGTGCGTCGTAGGTGCCAGGACTGCGGTCGGCGATCAACACGCCCCCTTGCTCCACGAATGCTTGCATCGCCCGCGCCTCGGATTCCGAGGTGCGGTTGAGCGTGGCAGAATGAGGACGGTATCCTCCTCGCAAATCGCACGCTCGATCTGCTCGGAAGTGACGAACGTGTACCGGCATACAAGATCTTCAAGGTAGCCAACGTTACGACTCGCGCAGCCATCGCATGGGACCGTCTGCGTCAGGCCTGGCCCCAGGCGCTTTGTCCCAGGCGTCGCCCCTCGGTCTGCTCGATGACCATTCCGTGCGCAAGCTGGAAGTTTGGGGTAGTGAATGGCAATAGGGTCCGACTGCCTCTCGCTGTTGATGACCAATGCGCCGATACCCCGCGGATCTCCTTGAAATAGGAGCTCGGCGTCTCGGCCATGCCGGACTATAACGCCGTCAGACTGGACGAACTCGGACTTGGGATCCCAGAGGATCAAGCCGCGGCTTCCATTACGGCTGAACCCGATGTTTCTCCCATGGGCCTGGGAAGCCGTCGTGAGCATCACCATCTTGGGGTTGAGTGACCGGATAGGCTCGACGTTGCCTCCGATGTTGTAAGGCTCTATCATCGAGCACCTTGGTCAGTTGAGAGTAGTCGTAACACTCCCCCAGCCCGGCTGTTGTGCGCCTTCGATCGCGCCACATGGGCGGCCGGATCCCAACGGAATGGACTGCGTCGGTGCGCCGGCCTTCAGCGCACGGGCGAAGGACGTCCATCCGCTCCTTGAAATCCGACCACGAGGAGAAATTGTGATCTGTGCGCTTCATGGCCTCACATTGGTGGTCTCAGGCGTGACGGCGTCCCAGCTCGTGAACGCGGTGCCCACTGCTTGTTCAGAGCCGTCAGGTGCCATGTCGCTCACGACCAGTTCATTCCGTCGAATGGTGGGGAGAAGTCGAAGTCCCAAAGGCGGAGAGGGTCGGCGATGCCAGTTCGTCGCCGAGATTGTATGAAGAGCAACCGGTGGGCCGCGTTATCGTACCACCGTAGCGATCAGCCGCTCGCGAATCGTGGTGAGCCATGCCGGATCGCTCGGGCTCGGATCCCGATTGAAAGCGTCCTTGCGGGAGGTCTTTGTCCGTACAGAGCCTCTGACCACGCTCGAGGAACTTCAGTTCTTCAGCCGATTTAGAGAACCGATGATAGGCGGGTAGAAATCGGTCGCGATGTTTCGACGTACCATCGCAGGTCATTTCACCAACAGGTTGTCGGGTGGCGTCTGCGCTGTCTCAGTGCACGGCTGCCAGCCGCTGGCGACGTCTTGAGCGCGGCGTACTGCTCGGCGGTGTGCTCTGCCACATGATGATCTGGTAATCCCACCACGTGCGGTCGGGAGGACGGGCGATGAATGAGATCTCGCGCGTTCCTCGCGTCGGTCCTTCATGCCGTTCGTGCGGACGCCTCGAAGGGTGGACGATCAACCTAATGCATCGCGACGGCGCGGCGAGGTCAGCGTAAACGGCACCTCGAACGCGAAGCTCGAACGGAATTGTCCGTTGTTCCACAGGTGAACGTTGAACGTCCATCCACGTGACCGTGAGCTGTCCTTTCCAGTTCCCGTCGTCTGTGTTCGGTAACGCTTGGACTCGAACGTCGCGATCGAAGGCGTCGGAAGGCGGAACAATCTCTCCGCTCAAGCGTAGGAAGCCAGGAGAAAAGCACGGCCAGGTGAAGAGCCACACGGGCGTACGGAGGAGCCACAGGTCAATGTCCAGGCAATTGCCAACGGTCATGCCCGTGAAGACGTCGGGCCAGGCGTCCAAGGGCCGAGGAGCGCCGCAGACACCATGATCGAGTAATGCCAGCCCCATCGCTCGCATCCTGCCCCCTAAGATGTCGAAAAGATGACGTATTGCAGCGGGGTCTGGCTCAATCTCGCCTCCTCCGTGCGGCAATCCTAGCAGAAAGAGCCTGCTGGCCGGTCACCGGTGCGGGCCAAGCCGTCTCAGCGGTGGGCGTTCCCCAGCCAAGTATTCAGGTTGGGCGTGATACGGTGAATGCTGGTTGTGCGTGAAAACCACGGACGCGGCGTCAGCGCCGGAGGGTGGCTCCATGTTGCAGCCCCACCGAATGACCACTGCCAGGAGAGTCTCAGCCGAGAGGTACACAGTGAAGCAGAGATAGCAAGATCTTTCGCACTGTAGGTCTCATGCTCCTGATCGAGTCTGCGCCGTTGCGAGACGCTGCTTGCGGCCAGAGCCTCGAGGCGAAGAAGCAAAAGGCGCTGGTGCGCGAGAGCAGTACTTGAAGGACGGGAAGGTCAATGAGGCCATTATCGAGTTCAGAACGGCGCTGGAGGTGGACCAGAACCTCGTCCCGGCCGCGCAGGGTCTTGGTCGAGCCTATGCCGCCAAGTCTTGGAATGGCGATGCGGTGCGAGAATTCCAGCGCGCCCAGAAGCTCTCTCCCGATTCTCTGTCACTTGCCATCGACTTTGGTCGCGCCTTGGTGAAGATCGGAGCATGGAAGGATGCGCGAGGCGCAGGCGGCGCTGATCCTCGGCAAAGAGCCGCAGAACCGGGACGGACTATATATCAGCGCCACCGCATTGCTCGGCCAGGGCAAGCTCAAGGAGGCCCTGGCGGTTCTCGAGGCGGTTCCCGGGCGACACTCCTCCCGATCTCGGTCGGACCGCCGCGGCAGCTCTCGTGCGGCTCGGAAAGTGTCGGCAGAGGCCGAGCGAGGCCTATCGCGCTATCCTCGTCAAGAATCACCCAGGATGCGCGGAGCCTGGCGGCACTGTGGCGCGATGCACCTCGGCCGCAATCAGCCAGCCGAGGCGCTCAAGCTATCCGAACAGGCCAAGGCTATCCAGCCGGTCGATCCGGGCGTCCGGCACGGGATCGCGATTGCTCAGCACGGCTGGGCCATCTCCCGGAGGCGATCGAGGAGCTCGAGGAGATTGATCCGCGCGCTTGGTCACCTGATACCGTGATAGCGCTGAGCACCCTCTATCTCCGGGCCAATCGCCCTGCAGATGCGGTGCGGCTGTTGGCACCCGTGAGTTGAGCGGTCCCCGCGGTTTCTGGCCGCGCTATCAGTTGGGCTTGGCCTATCTGGCCAGCAACCAGCCCAACGATGGCAATCGCCCAGCTCGAGGAGCTACACCGACAACTCGGATAGCATTCCAGCGCTTCCAACTGGGCGTCGCCTACTATCGCGCCAGGCGCGCACGGAAGCTTCCGCTCGAACTGGATCCGTTGGCCAAGACGTTGGAAAAGTCGGCTGAATACCAGCTCTGAGCGAGGCGGGCGCTCTGGTTGTCCGGACGGTTCGACGAGGCCCTCGCTGCCGCCAACTCCGCTCAACGGCTGGCCTCCCAGGCTCGCACAGCCTTATCTGCTCATCGGGCAGATCCAGACGCGGCGGCGCGATACCAAGGCCGCCCGCGAAATGTTCGCCAAGGCGCGCGGAGGTCGATGCCACGTACGTGCCCGCGCGGCTTGCCCTGGGTGGGCGCGGATTTGGCCGAGAAGAATCCGGACGCAGCGAACAAGGAGTTTGACGCAGCCATTCAGGCCGATCCGAAATCGCTTTTCGCTGTCCAGGCTAAGGTGAGCGCTCTGCTGGCGGAGAAGCGCATCAAGGAAGCAATCCAGATCACCGAGTCCGTCGCGTCAAGGGGAACGAGCGAGATGCGGGCTTTCACACGTTGCTGGGCGGTCTTTACCCTGGCTGATAGCCAGAATGACAAGGCGTCCTGCTTCGTTCCGGCGTGCGCTCGAGCTCGACCCCAAGTCGGCCGGCGCCCGGCTCGGTCTGGCTCGCCTGGCGATCAGCGAGAAGAAGGACGAGGAAGCGATCAGTCAGCTCCAGGCGGCTGCTCAAGGATCGGCCCGATCAGCCCACGGCCGTGTGCTCCTCACGGCGCTCTACGAAAAAACGGGACAGTACGATCAGGCCGTATCGATCCTGGAAGCAGCGCTCAAAGCATCGCCGCGCCAGCCTGCATTTGTGAGCTGCCAGCCCAGGGAGCTGTATGTTGAAAAAGGGCCGGTACGATGACGCCGATAGCGCTCATGTCCGATCTGCTCTCACAGTCTCCGGAGCTCGCCGAAGCCCGCTTGATTCGGGCTCAGGCGTATCTGAACGAAGGGAAAAGAGATCCCGCCCTCAGGAGCTCCTCTGCCGGTCGTCAAGGCCAACCCACAAGGCTGCCGGCCGCCCACTACTTCCTCGGCTCGCGCGTACGCGGGGCTGGGTCGCATCCCAGAAGCGAAGACCGCATACCAAGAGCGCTGCGAGCTCAATCCACAGTTCGAGGCGGCCCAGAGCGAGCTGGCCCGCACTGTCCGGCCGAAGCCGGATGAAACGAAGCAGATCGAACAGATGCAGGCGGCATTGAGATAGCGATCCCAAGAACGTGTCGCGTCCGCGAGGCGCTGGCGAAGGCTCTGCTTCGGAAGGGTCAGGTCAAAGAAGCGCAGGCCGAGCTCAGGAAACTCCTGGACACGGTTCCGGCACACGCCGAAGCCAATTGCCTGATGGCGCAGATTCTGTTCCAGCAAGGGAGCGCCGATGAGGCGGTCAATCATCTCCGCGCCACTCTGAGGAGCAACCCGTCCCATGTGGGAGCCCGCACGCTCCTGGCGCGCTACCTTGCCCAGAAGGGTCAGACCGAACAGGCCTTGGGAGAATACGAGGCCGTGCTACGCGTGAATCCGAACTTGCCTGACGTGAAGTTTCAGGTAGGCGTTCTCTATGCCAGGATTGGCCGGCTGCCGGAAGCCCTGCGCCTGGCCCGGGAGCTCGAACAGAGCGAACCCAAGAGCCGGCGCCGCTGCTCTGAGAGGCACCGTGCTGCTCGCCCAGCACAATCCGCAGGGTGCGAGTTGACGCATTCACCGCCGCCCCTCAAGCTCAAGTCCGACCTGCTTGATGCTCAACGTGGTCTCAGGCCAAGCGTACCAGGAGCTGGGACAAGTTGATAAGGCAGTGGAGAGTTATCGCCGGGCACTGGCGCTGAACGACAAGGATGTGGCGTCTCTCAATAACCTTGCCTGGATCCTCGCCGAGCAGCGTAAGAAGCCGGACGAGGCGCTGCCCCTGGCAACCAAGGCGGAGCAGCTCGCGCCCGGCAGTCCGGAGGTGCTGGACACTCTCGGATGGATTCAGTACCGGCGTGGCGTCTACACGGACGCGGAAAAGTCGCTTTCGCTCGCGGCAGAGAAAGCTCCTCAACAACGCGACGATCCGGTATCACCTGGGCATGGCCTACGCCAGCCTTGGCCGAAAGGCCGACGCCGTGTCGGCACTACGCCGGGCCGCCCAGCTCGATCCCAAGCTGGCTCAGAGCGAGAAGATCGACGACCTGATCAAGCAACTGGGCGGTTAGTGCCCTCGTGATATGAGAATGATCCTTCGTGGCCTGACTCGCGCTCGTGTCCGGTGTGCGGAGACACCGCGCGCCGCATCCTGCATCGCCAACGGTTTCATGAGGGCATTCTCGGCGACGGGTATGACGCGGTGGTATGCAGAGCCTGCGGAGCTGGCTATGCCGATGGAATACCGACACAGAGCGAACTGAACCGTTACTATGCGGAACAGTCGTAAGTACTCATATGAGAGCTCAGGAGGAGCCGAATCGGAGTACGATTTGCGGCGCTACGAGATTATCGTCGAGCAAGTAGCACCGCACCTGGCCTCGTCCATCAGCTCGGATCCTCGAGGTCGGCTGTGCCACGGGCGGGCTGCTTATGACCTTCAAGCAACGCGGCTTCGCGAATGTCGTTGGCGCGGATCCTTCGCCGGCTTGCGCAGAAGCTCGCCCAGCGACTCCACGGAATTGAAGTGCGGGCGCAACCATATCTCACCTCTCGGAATGGCGGGATCGCTTCGATCTGGTACTTATGATCGGCGTCCTCGGAATCACTCTTCGCGAGGTTCAGCCCGCGGTGCGAACCATCGCAGACCGGATCAATCCCGGCGGCTCTTTGTATGTTGCCGTGCCTGATGTTGAAGGCCCAGCGGACGCCGGAATGCTCCGTTTCAGCAATTCAGTATGGAGCACGTGAACTTCTTTCCGCGCAGTCACTTAGCCATCGATGGGAGCCTGTGGCCTGGTTCCCCGCCAAACTTGGCGTTGGATGGTCGAGTGGCGGGAGAACGTGACGGAGCCGGTCGTCAGCGGATCTGTATCAGCCGTCATCCGGAGCAGTCTTGCTCACGGATTCGGCAACTGAAAGCGGCCTTGAGCGTTACATTGCTTCAAGCCACGCAGGGGATCAAACTAGAATCGAGGACATCATCACGACACTGGTCAACAGCCCCCGAGCCCGTGTTGATCTGGGGCGCGGGCGTTCACGCGACGCCTTTGGCGACGCCATCGCTGGCGAGCGCGAACGTCGTGGCTTAGTCTGAATCTCACCAGCGGGGCAGGCAGCCGTCGGGAAGCCGATTTTTGCTCCTGCGCAAATCGTCGGAAGAAGCGAGAGAATTTTGATTTGCTCAGTTGCTTTTGAGCGCGAAATTGTCCAGATCATCCCGTGATCAGCTCGCACTTTCAAATCAGCTCATCACGCTTCTATTCCTGAGTTGAGGTGTCGGCGGAGACGGGAACGGGAATCGCTGACTCCGCGGCGGCACCGTTCAGTGTGACTGACACCTTCCGGGAATGAGGGATAAGTTTCGGCATGGACACGCAGGAATTGATCGAATGCTAGCGAAGGCATTGTGAGCTGCCGTGAGCGCGAATCCGCTGCCTTTGATCGAAGCGGAGGGAGAACAGCGGGGATTGTGCTATTTGGCGCCGGGCGGCCTGGACGGAAGGCACTCAAGGGCCTCGGTCGGTGGGCTGGGAGCCGCTTGCCTTCAGCGACAACAACCAGTCCCTTTAGGGGCAATCTATTGACGGAGTACAGATCCTCCCGCAGACTGAGGTAGCATCGCGCTACGGGAAGTCGGCCACCTTCGTGATCACGATGGTGGGCGGAGTGGTCAGGCCGCATGGAGGATCAGCGACAGGGCCTGCGGAAAACTGGGCTGCCAAACCAGTCGTGCCGTTCACCACTCCTGTTCTGGAAGTTCCCACACTTGTTTTTGCCCCACATACAAGTCGACCTTCCAAGCAGGGTTCACGAGCAGGCGGATGAGGTCATCCGTTGTGCGAAGCTATGGGCGGATTCGCGCTCTTACGCAGAGTATCTCGCTCAGATCCGATGGCGCCTGTTTTCCGATTTCGAGTGTCTGGCACCGCCGGAGAGGTGCATGTATTTCCACCCGGCCTGATGGACTTGGTCATCCTCTTGATGAGGATTCTGTGCTTCGTGGGATGTGGGGGCATACGACGGGGATACGATCGCGAGCTTTGTCGAGCACACGAGAGCGGCAGGTTTGGGCGGATCTACGCCTTCGAGCCGGATGCGGCCAACTTCGCCTCGATGGAGCGGCGCCTTTCCCGGATGGCTGACGACGTGCGCTCGCGAATAACTGCTCGGAAGCAGGCCGTAGGAGATGAGAACTGCTTGCTCTCCTTCGCCGAAGGAGAGGGACAGGCTCCAAGGTTGGCGGGAGCCAAGCGACGCGTTGAAATGTGTGACCTTGGACAGCACGATTTCTGAAGCTCCGAGCTATATGAAGTTCGACATCGAAGGCTTTGAGCCGGAGGCCCTGGAAGGTGCTCGGCGGCTCATCACCCAGTATCGACCTCGCCTTGGCCGGTGTGCGTACCACGTCCAAGACCATCTCTGGAAGTTGCCGCTGCTGATTCACTCACTGAACTCCACGCTATCGTTTCTACTTGCGCCCGCACGGGCAGGTTTGAGGAGACAATCCGCTATGCCGTTCCCATCTAATTTCTGCGCCTGCCATGAAGCTGTCTGACTACGTCCTGCAGACATTGGTCGCGAGCGGAGCGCGACACGTCTTCTTCGTGCCCGGGGGCGCGGCAATGCATCTCAACGACAGCCTCGGCGAACGCCTGGGCTTGCTTACACCGCCAATCTCCACTGAGCAGGCCGCGGCGATTGCCGCAGAGGCGTGGGCGAAGGTTACCAACGATCTCGCCGTCTGCATGACTACGGCCGGACCGGGGGCGACCAACGCGGTCACTGGGGCCTCGCGGGAGCGTGGCTCGATTCGTCCCCGGTCATTTTTCTTTCGGGGCAGGCAGCGCGCCGACCTCAAAGGGAAGAGTGGGTTGCGCATGCTCGGCGTGCAGGAGATCGATATTGTCTCTATCGTCTCGCCCTCACGAAGTACGCCGTGACCATCACCGATGTCGACTCTATCCGCTTCCCATCTGGAGAAGGCTATCCATCTCGCCCGACAGCCACGTCGCGGTCCGGTGTGGATCGACCCGCCGCTCGACGCGCAGGCCTCGCAGGTGGACCCTGCGCGCATGCGAGGGCTTCGACGCGGCGAGCGCTGATTCCGGCCGCGATGATTGGGAACTTCCCGGGAAAGTTGCGGAAGTGTTGTCCCTCCTGCGGAGGCCGAGCGTCCGGTGATCGTCGCTGGTAACGGCATCCGCCTCGCCGGTGCCCTCGAGGAGCTCTGAGCAGAGCTGATCGCGAGACTCGAGCTTCCAGTACTCACCACGTGGCCCGGGATTGACTTGCTTGCCGAGGACCATCCATGTTTCGCAGGACGACCTCGGTCTGGTCGCTCCGCGTGGGGCAAATTTCACCCTGCAGAATTGCGACCTGTTGCTGTCGATCGGCGCGCGCGCCTCGACATGGGCATTTACCGCCTACGCGCATGATCGGCTCGCGCGGGGCGCGAGGAAGATCCTCGGTCGACGTCGATCCTGCGGAAATTGAGAAGATGAACATGAAGGTGGATCTCAAGATCGTTGCTGACGCGCGGATGTTCCTTCGTGAGCTCCTCGGCCAGCTCGGCTCGAGCCCGCGGCGGACGCCCGCGGCCTGGCTCGAACGGGTCCGCGATTGGAAGCGCCGGTATCCAGTCGTTCTCCCCGAACATCACGCTCGGACAGACTACGTGTCCACCTACGCGTTTTCGCAGATCCTCTCTGAGGAGCTCTCCGAAGGGGGAGGTGGTCTGCCCTACGGCCTCAGGTTCCGGGATCGAGATTTTCCTGCTCTGCTACGAGGCAAAGAGAGGACAGCGCGTTTTCCACAATCGCGGCACCGGAGCGATGCGGGTTCGCCGCTTCCCGCGGCCATCGGGGCCTGCCTCGCCACGGAGAAGCGGCGAACGATCTGCGTGGATGGCGACGGTGGCTTCCAGTTCAACGTTCAGGAGCTAGAGACCATCCGACGCTACGACCTGCCCATCAAGGTGTTCGTCCTGAACAATCAAGGCTATGCCTCAATCCGCACGTCGCAGGCACGCTACTTCCAGCGTCTGGTGGGGAGCGATCCATCAAGCGGGATGACCCTTCCGGATACGCTTGTAGTGGCGCATGCCTACGGGATTCCCGGCATGCGTATTTCTGGAGGTGCGATGACGTGCAGCGAGGGTGCGCGAGGCACTGGCTTCGAAGGGACCCCTTGTCGTCGACGTGATGCTTCCACCTGAGGAGCCTCGACAACGCCGTCCGTACGTCTCCGCGCCGCGTCGGGACGGGTCGATGGTGTCGAAGCCGCCTGAGGACCTTTGGCCTTTCCTTGATCGCGAGGAGTTCCGGCAAAATATGATCGTTCCGCCGATCGAGGAGTGACATCAGCCTCATTGCCTTGTCGGGTTCGTTGACAGATCCGCTTCATACTGCTCCGGAGCGACATTTGAGCTAATCGTTCAATCCTAGAGCGTGAGCGTGAACTCTTGCCGTCTATGGTGCCGAGGGTGTGTTTGGAATTTTGGCTTCCCTCTGCCTGATCTCGGGATTAGTCTTGGTTGGCTCCATGATCGTTGCAGGAGGAAGCCCTCGACAGGGTAGCTTCTCAACGACTTACCCATGCGGAGGCAAAAACACCCTGGCAGTCGAAGGGAGCGAGGTGCGGTAATGACGATCGTCATCCTGTGTGGTGGACAGGGAACAAGACTACGCGAAGAAACCGAGTATCGACCGAAGCCGCTCGTCGACGTGGGCGGCAAACCCATCCTTTGGCATATCATGAAGCTCTTCGCCCATTACCGGCACCGCGACTTCGTCCTCTGTCTCGGGTATCGCGGGAACATGATCAAGGAATATTTCCTCAACTACGAAGCGATGAACAACGACGTCACGATCAACCTGGGTCGCCTGCACCAGGTCCTGTACCATGGTGCCCACAAAGAGCAGGACTTCCGGGTCACTCTCGCGGACACTGGCCTCAACTCGATGACAGGCGGGCGCGTGAAGCGCATCCAGCAGTACATCGAGGACGACACCTTCATGGTCACCTACGGAGATGGCCTGGCGGACGTCAACATTGATGAACTGCTCGCCTTCCACAAGTCACACGGCAAGGCGGCGACGATGACGACGGTGCGACCCATCTCGCGATTCGGGCTCGCCGAGCTGGACGCGGAGGGTTCCGTAGCGAAGTTCGCCGAGAAGCCTCAGCTGGACAGTTGGGTCAGTGCGGGCTTCTTCGTGTTCAGCCGCCGGATCTTCCGACCTGATCCCCGACGATGACTGCATACTCGAGAGAGAACCGATGGAGCGTCTGGCGGCTGAGGGGCAGCTCAAGGCCTACCGCCATCAACGGCTTCTTCTATGCCATGGACACCTACCGGGAATATCTTTACCTCAACGAGCTATGGAATCAGGACAAGGCGCCATGGCGGATCTGGCAGTAAGAGCCGAGTTCTGGACGGATCGTCCTACGCTTGTCACTGGCGCGACCGGCCTCGTTGGCGGCTGGCTGGTGAAGCGCCTTACTGCCGCCGGCGCCGATGTTGTCTGCCTGGTCCGCGACTCGGTCCCGCAGTCTGAGTTCGTCCGGGCCGGACTTGCGGAGTGCGTCCGGACAGTGTCAGGGAGACGTGTGCGATCAGGCGCTGCTCGAACGCACCCTTGGCGAGTACGAGGTCAATACGGTCATCCATCTCGCGGCGCAGACTATTGTGGGCATCGCAAACCGCAGCCCTATCTCGACCTTCGAATCGAATGTGCGCGGAACCTGGACGATTCTGGAAGCGTGCCGGCGGAGTCCGGCCCTTCGGCAGATCGTCGTTGCCTCTTCGGACAAGGCTTACGGTGACCAAGAGACCCTCCCTTACGACGAGCAGACGCCGTTGCAGGGACAGCATCCGTACGACGTCAGCAAGTCGTGCGCTGATCTGATCGCGCATGCGTATGCGGCGACGTACGATCTTCCCGTCGCCATCACTCGCTGTGGGAACTTCTTTGGCGGTGGTGACCTCAACTGGAACCGGATCGTGCCCGGCACGATCCGCTCGATCATACGAGGCCAGCGCCCCATCATTCGGTCAAATGGACGCTTCGTGCGCGATTACTTCTACGTGGAGGATGGAGCGGCGGCCTACATGCTCCTCGCGGAACAGCTTGGCACTCGGCCCGAGCTGCGAGGGCAAGCCTTCAACTTTGCCAACGAGCACCAGGTCACGGTGCTGGATCTGGTACGACGCATCCTGGGTCTAGTGGGATCGTCCCTCGAACCGGAGGTGCTGGGCGAAGCCACCCATGAGATCCAGGAACAATACCTGAGCGCCGAGAAGGCCCGCAAGCTGCTCTCATGGTCGCCGGGCTATTCCCTCGACGAGGGCTTGGACCGAACCGTGGCATGGTACAAGGAATTTTCTCGTCCAAGTGACGGGACGGCATGAACGAGAACGCCGACCAGCTGTGCCGCAGGATTCTCGATCTCGTGTCCGAATACCACGACACGCGCTTCACGCGCCAACCGTTTGTCCCAGGCGTGACGCCAGTACCGGTATCCGGTCGGGTCTTCGACGCCAGCGAGATGCAGCGGCTGGTGGAGGCGGCGCTGGATTTCTGGCTGACCACCGGCCGTTTCGCGGCGGAGTTTGAAGCACTGATTCACGGAGTATGTGGGCAGCCGTTCCGCCGCGCTCGTCAACTCCGGTTCGAGTGCAAATCTCGTGTGGCCCTCTCGGCCCTCACCAGTCCCAAGCTCGGTGACCGCCGCCTGAAAGCAGGCGACGAAGTCATCACCGTCGCCTCCGGATTTCCAACCACGCTCAACCCGATTCTACAGAACCGCCTCACGCCGGTATTCGTCGACATCGATTGCCGGACCTACCAGGTAGACGCCACTCAGCTCGAAGCCGCCCGATCGGAGCGCACGCGAGGCGGTCATGCTAGCCCATACGCTGGGGAATCCGTTCGACGTGAGAGCAGTGTGCGACTTCGTCCGCAAGTACGATCTGTGGCTGGTAGAGGATTGCTGTGATGCCCTCGGAGCCCTGTACAACGGTGAGAAGTGCGGCACCTTTGGTCACCTGGCTACTTACAGCTTCTACCCCGCCCACCACATCACCATGGGTGAAGGCGGCTGCGTCGTGACCAATCGTGCGGGGTTGAAGCCGCTGGTCGAGAGCTTTCGTGACTGGGGAAGGGATTGTTGGTGCGACCCGGGAAGGAAAACACCTGCGGCAAGCGGTTCGATTGGCAGCTTGGTGAGCTGCCGCGTGGGTTCGATCACAAGTACATCTACTCGCACATAGGCTACAATCTCAAAGCTACCGACATGCAGGCCGCGGTGGGGGTCGCGCAACTCGAGAAGCTTCCCGGCTTCGTGGCGGCGCGGCGGCACAACTTTCAGCCTCCTGTACGACGGGTTGAAGGACTTGGAAGCGTTCCTCGTTCTTCCGGAACCGACGCCCAACTCGGAGCCGAGCTGGTTTGGCTTTCCGATCGCTGTGCGGCCGGATGCACCGTTCAGCCGGGAGGACTTGGTCCGCCATCTTGAAGCCAAGCGGATTGCCACGCGTCTGCTCTTCGGCGGAAACCTTCTCCGGCAGCCGGCCTATCTCGACGTCGACATGCGCAAGATCGGTGACCTCCCCAACTCCGATTTCGTCATGCGACAGGTCTTCTGGGTGGGTGTGTATCCGGCACTGACCGAGGAGATGCTGGAGTTTGTCATTTCGACGGTTCGAGAATTCTGCGCAGCCGCCGCGCAGCAGGGGCCGTACCGGACCGATCATCGATGATGCATCCGCTGGTGAATGACCTCGATCATGTTCTGGACTATGTGTCTTGGGACGAGCTGCGGGGAAGCCGCCTATTCATCACAGGGGGGACGGGGTTCTTTGGTACGTGGCTTCTCGAAACTTTCGCCTGGGCCAATGACAGATTGGGCCTGAACGCCAAGGCCACCGTCCTGACACGGAGTCCAGATCGGTTCCGAGAGAAGGCGCCGCATCTCGCGGCCCATCCACGCATCGACTTCCTAATGGGTGAGCTGACGACCTTCGACTTTCCGTCCGGCCAGTTCTCCCACGTCATTCATGCGGCCACGGAGTCCGCTACCCGCCTCAATGAGGACTATCCGCTTCGGATGATTGACACCCTTGTAGGCGGCACCCGTCGGGTCCTGGAATTTGCCCAAAGAGGGGGCGGTTGGCAAGTTCCTGCTGGTCAGCTCGGGGGCGGTATACGGGAGGCAGCCTCCTGCTCTGCCACATCTTCGAGGAAGATTATCATGGTGGACCCGATCCTACGGACCCTGCTTCTGCGTACGCTGAAGGGAAACGTCTGGCCGAGTTGCTGTGCGCGATCTACGCGCAGCGGCACCACCTCCAAGCGAGCATCGCTCGCTGTTTCGCATTTGTAGGACCTCATCTGCCACTCGATGCGCACTTCGCCATCGGCAACTTCATTCGCGACACCCTCACCGGGGGCCGATCCGGGTGAACGGCGATGGAACTCCGTGCCGGTCCTACCTTTATGCATCGGACCTGGCTATTTGGCTATGGACGATCCCTCTTCCGCGGGGTGGCCGATCGCGCATACAACGTCGGATCCATGGAGGATATCTCAATCGCCGAGACCGCCCGGGCGGTGAGCGATGCGATCAACCCGACGATACCGGTGCACGTGGCGCAGGTGCCCTTCCCAAAGGAGCCGGCGCAACGATACGTACCGGATACCCGCCGGGCACAGGGCGAGCTTGGTCTCCAGCCAGACCGTCACGCTGTCGGAGGCTATCCAGCGAACCATCCGTTGGCACCGACTCGTCGGCGGTTGCTACAATCACTCGATCGCCCTATGAGGCGACAACGGTGCGGAGTTTCATTTGCGGCGCGCGGCGCCCCGGAGGTGGCAAACGCATGGCGGATTTGAGGATCGGCGGCCGGCAGGTTGGAGATGCAGAGCCATGCTACATCATCGGCGAGATCGGCATCAACCATAACGGCGACTTGGAGATCGCGAAGAAGCTCATCGATCTTGCGGCTCCGCACGGGCTGCGACGCAGTGAAGTTTCAAAGCGTACGCCTGAGGTCTGCGTCCCGAAGGACCAGTGGAACATTGTCCGCGACACGCCATGGGGGACAATGACGTACATCGACTACAAGCACCGGATCGAGTTCGGCGAGAAGGAGTACAGTGAGATCGACCATCACTGCCGCGAGGTGGGGATCGCGTGGTTCGCGTCGTGCTGGGATGAGCCATCCGTGGATTTTATCGATCGCTTCGGACCCCCTGTTACAAGATCGCCTCCGCCTGCCTCACCGACGATTCTCTCCTCAAGTACACGCGTGCGAAGGGCCGGCCGATCGTCCTCTCGACTGGGATGAGCACACTCGCACAGGTCGATCACGCAGTCGACGTGCTGGGGAAGCGGGATCTCGCGATCCTTCATGCTTGCAGCGCCTATCCTGCCAGCTACGCGGATCTGAACCTCAACGTCATTCCTGCGCTTCGCGAGCGCTTCCGCGTGCCGGTTGGCTACTCGGGTCACGAATCAGGCATCGCATCGTCGGTGGCGGCTGTGGCTCTCGGCGCGCGCATCGTCGAGCGCCATATCACCGTCGACCGCGCGATGTGGGGGACCGACCAGGCGGCATCACTCGGCCCGAGCGGTCTGGAGAGGCTGATCCGCGACATCCGTCTCGTCGAGGTGGCGATGGGAGATGCCGACAAGCGCCTCCTCGATAGCGAAGTGTCGATCATGAAGAAGCTCCGCCGAGTTGGCTAGGGGTACCGGAACGAGGTCGAAGGCTACGCTCTCGCGCGCCGAGCTGGTGGCCAGGGCACGGCGCCTGCGACTCGTGCTCACCGACAATGACGGTGTCCTGACTGACGCCGGCGTCTACTACTCGGAGCGTGGCGAGGAGTTGAAGCGCTACTCCGTTCGCGACGGCATGGGCGTGGAGCGGTTGCGGCTCGCGGGCATCGAGACGGCGATAGTGACCCGCGAGGCCGGTGGCTGCGTTCGAGGACGGGCAGAGAAGCTGAACGTACGCTTTTATACGGGCGTAAAGGATAAGGTGGCGTTCCTGCCCACCCTTCTGGCTGACCACGGCTTCGAGGTGGACCAGCTCGGCTTCATCGGCGACGACGTTAACGACCTCGAGCTGATGGAGACGGTGGGTCGCGGCGGCCTCACGGGGACGCCGTCCGATGCAATGCCGGTGGTAAGCCGCATCGCGCTCCACCGGTGCAGCGCGGCTGGTGGCCACGGCGCGTTCCGCGACTTCGCCGATTGGATCCTCGAGCTGCGGTCCTAACGTCTGGTCCCCGGGATCACGGTAGCGAATGGACCGTCGGGTCAGCCACGCAGCTGACCGCGAATGGGAAAGCGGGGGCGGACGGTGACGGGGCTGCGGCTGACGAGCAACTGGGCCACGTGGCCGGGGACCTGGCGCACGAGTAGCCCGGGGACGGGGAACTGGGTGCTGGGGGTGGCGACGACGCAGACTGGGCCGCTGCTGAACGCGCCGGGGACGATGGCGGTGAGCTTCCCGGTGGCCGACGGGGGCAGCTTCGTGGTGTTCGCGGCGGACTATCTGGGCGGGAGTTTGCGCCGGGCAATGTACTGGCGGTGACGGCCACGTTCTCGGACGGCTCGACGGCGACGGCCGCGACCACCGCCAACTAGCGACGTCCTTCGAAGATCGACGGCGATCGTCCACACGTTGGACAAATTCTGGGAGTTCAAGCCCCGGTTCCTTTCGGAACCTAGCTGACTTAACTACATAAATGCTCGTGGCTCGAGTCTTGCCCTCTTCTTGGTGGGGTAGTAGCAGGCAAGAGAGGAGGGGAAGCATGGCCATGCCGCCTAGGAGGACCACAAGTCTCGAATCTCCTGGGCATTGCTTCTCGAGCAATCATCGTCTTCTCAGGGCTGGGCATCCCTTCGGCGGCGGAGGATCCCGCGTGGAACGATGCCATGAAGGCTGCGCAGAAGGCGATGCAGGAGTCGCGTTACTCCGACGCCGAACAATTCCTGCGAACGGCCGTCAAGGAGGCGGAAAAATTCCCGCCGGGGGACCGCCGTCTCGACGTCAGCTTCAGCGGCCTCGCGACGGTCCTCTACTACCTGGGCAAGTACGACGAAGCGGAGCGCTCCTACCGTCAAGCGATAGCGATCCTGGGTAAAACTCTCGGACCTGAACACCTACGTGTAGCCGAGAGCCTCACCGGTCTTGCGTTGATCTACCAGTTGCAGGGCAGACACGGGGAGATCGAATCACTCCTCTCCCGGTCATTGGCGATTCGGGAAAAGGTTCTTGGAGCGGACCATCCCGACGTTGCCATCGCCCTCAGCAACCTTGCGAATCTGTATAGTTCGCAAGGCAAGTCCGATCAGGCGGATCTACTCTACCGTCGAGCACTGGCCATCCTGGAGAAGGTCTATGGGCCGGATCATCTCATTGTGGCGAGCACGCTCAACAATCTCGGAATCCTTTCAGCCTCTCAGGGTAACGCGGTCGAGGGCGAGCGTCTCCTGACGAGAGCTCTGAAGATTCGCCAGGCGGCGTTGGGAGCGAAGCATGCGGACGTCGCCTCCAGCCTCAACAACCTCGGGGCTTTCTACAACTCCCAAGGGAAACCGGACGAAGGCGAGCGCCTCTTGAAGCGCGCCTTGGTGATCCAGGAAGCGGTTCGAGGGCCGATGCATGCCGACGTGGCGATCACTCTGGGTCATCTGGGTACATCTTGTGAAGCCCAAGGCAGACTCCTGAGGCTATATCGTCGATCGAGCGGTCCCTCGCGATCTGGGAACGGGTGGCTGGCCCGGAGAATATGCGAGTGGCGGAAACTCCTGAGCAACCTCGCAAGGATGTATTCCGGTGAGGGGCAGTACGAGAGAGGCCGAGCCGCTTCAGAGGCGTTCCCTTGCAATCCGTGAGGAAGGCGGCGGCGGCGTAGGGCCCAAAGATCCCGCACTAACCAGGGACCTAGAGAGCTATGCCAGCCTCTTGCGGAAGATGAGGCGAGATCGGGAAGCCATTGAGATCGAAGCGCGCCTTGGCGCGACTCACCTTGGTCATTAGGCTAAGAAACTTGTAACTTCTCCGTCACTATGTCTCGGGGCGGCTCTGTATGCAGACTCTGCGACGTCCAAGCTCCTAATCTGCTGAGTCATTGAAGGTCATAGAAATCATATGTTTACCTCCCCAGAAGCCCTCCCTGGGTTTCGATCAAGAGGCCCCCAGTTGGGAGAATTTACATCTTTAGTCTCTCCTCCGTTCCAACCGATTCTAAGTTACTGACTTAACTAGGATCTCTACCCTGGCATCTGGTGTGCTTCTACGTGATCCACGTTGTGAAGATGGAAACCAGAACCAGAGGGGGAGACCGATGAGGAGTAAAAGCCTGCTAGCGATAGCTGCACTGGTGTTAGGGCTTGGAATCTTGTCCATCCCTGTGCCCAGCGATGCTTCGATCCTGGTCACGAATATCGATGTAACCGTGGGCGCGCTCGAGGCCTGCGGCTCCGGATGTGTCAACAACATCTGGGGGCAGGGTTGGGAGCCGGCATCAACCTCAACCCGGGCGACACGCTCGTCGTGACCCAGACGGGAGGGGCTGGAGGCTTCAACTTCGACTCAAGTGACCTTGCGACTGCGGCGGGGCTTCACTGTTCCGGGGCCAATCCCTGTGCCACGACCCTTTCCATTAACTGGTTTGGCCGTAACTCTCGTCCCTGCCCAGGCGACGGCCGGCGCTCTTGCCAATAATAATAACGACGTAAATGGCCCAGCTGGCCTGACCCACAATGAGGCTCAGGATTGGGTATTGGCGGGGACCATCCCGGGTGTCGCCAATATCTACTTCGGATACGCCGACAACCTCCATACACGACGCTTGCGCGGACTCGAATGGCAACTGCGTTCCGGACGTTGGCGGCGTCAACCTGCCGTTTGGGTCGAACACCGCGAGCGAACCACTTTATTGGCGGCGGGGCGAGCGGTGCGGGACTTGGCGTAACGCCGGGTGGCGCTAGCCACTGCGACCCGAACGCTATAACTACTTCTCTGCTTCGATGCAGGCGCCATCCTTATTCAGGCTATTGCGAGGGTTCCCGAGCCTTCGTCCCTGCTGCTCCTGGGATTTGGCCTGATGGGTATGTCCGGTTTGGGCCTGTTCAGGAAGAGCAAGAGGAGTTAGGCAACCGAGAACAACTCTCTCGCTCCCTCATTGCTCCCTTCAGAAGAAGGGGATCCTGGCCTTCCAGGATCCCCTTTTCTGTCTCGAGTCGCTGAAGCTGGTTCAGGCGCCAGTGACGTCTCCCGAAGAAGACGGCAGGGCAAAACTAGAGTAGGCTGGACCGTGACGTTGGTCCCATAACGAGACAGTTCTCAACTAGAAAAGGCGACGTCTTCGACGACCCGCATCGCCTGACGTTGCGCGACGAACTCGTTCGGCGTCAGGTGGCCGAGCGAGCCGTGTGGCCGGCGCTGATTGTAGTCGATCCGCCACGCTTCGATCTTCGCTTGCGCGTCGGCGATCGACGCGAACTGGTGCACGTTCAGACACTCATCCCGCGAGCCGCCCGTTGAACGACTTCGATGAACGCATTTTCGACGGGTTTGCCGGGCCGGATGAAGTCGAGCTGCACGCCGCGGCGATACGCCCAGTCTTCGAGCGCCCGCGACTGGAACTCGGTGCCGTGATCGACCGTGATCGAGCGCGGCGCGGCGGCCCCCGAGGACGCGATCCAACGCTTCGCCCGACCGTCGCGTCCGGACATTCTCGACGCCACGCTCCAGCAACGGGCTCTGAGCGACTCCACTGATCGACCACGGTCAGGATCCGAAACGGGCGGCCGTCGGCCAGCGCATCATGCACGAAGTCCATGCTCCAGCGCTCGCGTGGGGCCCGTGCGGCACGGGCGCCGGGCCCGCGGTGCAGGGCGATGTGCTTGCGGCGCCGGACGCGCATGCGCGAGCTGCAGCCCGTCGAGCCGATAGAGCCGACGGACCGCTTGCGATTCACGCCCAGCCTTCGCGGCGCAGCATGACCCAGATGCGCAGGTACCCGAAGCGAGGCCGGGCATGGGCAGATCGCGAATCCGGCAGCCGCAGCGCTGACTGATCGCGCGCCTGACCGCGGCCGATACCAGGCCGCTCGACTGAACTGGGCCAGCCGACAGGCCTGCGCGCAGCTGACCTGAAACGTCACCTGAAACCACCGGCCAGCTCCCGCGACGGCGCACGGGCCTCAGAGCTTTTTTCGCAGCGCCTGCCGACAGCATGTGCTTGTCGAGCGTCAGATCCGCGACCGAGGCGCTTCAGCCGACGTGTTCTCGTCCTCGAGCTGCGCGCAGGCGGCGGCAGCTCGCGTGACGCCCAGGTGCGCGTACTTCTTCTTCCACGCGTAGAAGGTGGCCTCGCTGACCCCCAGTTGCCGGCAGACGTCCCCGACCAGGGGTGCCGCTTCCCAGCCTGGCGCAGCGCGTGCGCGACCTGCTCCTCGGAGAGCTTCGAGCGCTTGATCGGTCCCGTCCTTTCTGGCGGACCGTCGAAGGCGCCAGCGTACTCTGGATTTTGGGCTGCCGTCGTTTCCGGGAGGCGTCCAGTACTGGCGTGACGATACGCATTGGAACGAAAAGGGTATAGCGGTGGCGGCCGCTGAAATCGTTCGGGCGGTCCACGCAGCTTCGGCAGGCGTGCCGGCAGCCATCGTAACTCACCTTCCCGGGAGGCACAATGGAAAAACGCCCCGCACCACCAACGTCATTGAGGCGCCTCAACGCGGACCCGAAGCGACTGAAGATCCAGAGCTCGCTCCCGGGCAGAGCGCCCCAGCGCTGATTCTGCTTTTCAGCTCGTGTGGTCAGTCTTTGACATGCCGCGCCCGATGTTACAGTGCCCGTGTAGAGGGCGAGGAGAATGCAATCGGCAAACCTCCAGGAGCGACGATGCCGGTCGCCCGAAGCCCTTGATATCCGCGTCGCCGCAATTCCGCGGGCTCGTGGCTCGCGAACTACGATAGACTGATGTCGGAAGATCGCCTCTCGGAGATTCTCCACATCAAGCGGGACACTAATCACGGAAATTCTGCCGGGTTTAGCATCGCTGACGGCGAAGGGCTTCGCTTTCGAGGCTCTCATCCTGTGGTCCAGTCGATCAAATCGCTCGGACGGTCTGGTTGCCTCAGGCGAATATCGCCTGAGGCACTACTGCTGGGTTTAGGATTCCCATGTTGGGTCTTACCTTTCCTTTCGCGATCAACAGCCCAGTTGTTCTGGGTCGGACTTGCTGCTGTTCCCGCCGGGACGTAGTCTTCAAATCATCTTTCAGCTCCAGGGAAATCATTTCTGCTTCACGTCTTTCAACTTGGAGCCCTCATCGTCTGCGTAAGTAGCAAAGCCTTGTTCTCAGGCATGCCGGCCCGGGCAGCCTTCTCCTGGCGTGGATATTTCGCATCGCGCGCCGATCCTGCTGTCAGAGTGCGCCAGGACAAGTCAAACCAGCGATCACCCTCAAAAGAAGTGTTACCCAAGCGAAAGGGGTTGCCTCACAACCCCTGGTGTTACCAACGCCACCGGATAGGAGGCCCCACCCGTGACGGAGACGCCGCGAGTATGCCGAGGTGATGCGCCGGCGTATCAAGGACGCGACGAGGCGGCAGCTGTCGGCGAAGCCCCGACGGCCTGTGCTGCCGCGCTGGTCGCCGTCGACGCGGCGACGACGTGGACTGAACTGCAGGCCATCTGGGGCCTGCACCACCAGCGCGTCACCGGCGGCATCAGGCCATCTATCAGCTGCCCTTCCCCCTTGCGCGCCTGGCATAGCGACAACGGCAGCGAGTTCATCAACCACTGCCGGCTCGGCTGGTGCCGCCGCTACGGCGTGCGGTTCACGCGCGGCCGCCCCTATCGCGGAGAACGATCAGGCCTGGGTCGAGCAGCGCAACGCAGCCTCGTCGTCCGCCGCCTCGTGGGCTACGACCGCTATAGCTCCCGCGCGGCCCAGACTGTCCTGCAGCGCCTCTACGGCCTGCTCCGCCTGCAGCTTTACAGCTTCTTCCGCCCCGTCCGCAAGCTCCGGCGCAAACGGCGGGTCGGGAGCCACGTCCGCTAGCACTATGACGCCCGCCCGCCGCCGTACCAGCCCGGGTGCTGGCGGCCTGGCGTGCTCACCGCCGAGCAGCGCGCGCGCTCTGGAGCACGGAGTTTTCACGACAAGCTGGATCCGATCCGCCTCGCCCAGCGACATCCAGCTGTCCCTGGACGTGCTGTGGAAGCTCGCCGATACTCGCCACGCCCCCGGGAGGCCGCCCGTGGGTAACACGATTGCTGAGCATCGACATCGGCGCTCAGTAACACCGCCTACTTCTGAGGCATCACGACCAGAGCCTCGAGGGGGCCGGGTCCGTGCATCCTGCAGCTCACCGGCACCGGCTTGACGCGGCCACCTCTTTGGGCGAATCCTCGAACGGATCGAGCGACTCGCGCAAGATCCCGACAATCCGCACCGGGCGGAACGGCCTGAGTCTGGGCTGCATCCCAGCACGCGCCTGGCGAAGGGGTTTTGGGAATGAAGCGTTACCGGATTCTAGCGGGGCATCTATCGGAAGAAATCTATTCCCGATGGCTCGACCGCCTTCAGCAACGCCCTTCTTGGCGGGCTGAGGAAGTCGCAGATCTCCAGTCTCATCGTAACGAACTATTGGGGCGAGCGACGACCCCTGGTCCGCATGTCGAGGAGACGGTCCACTATGGACTTCCCTGCGCTCGTCATCAGACCGCCGAACAGAGGTCGGCTTTCGACCTGACAAGTAATGTACCGCACGTGACCGACGGAGTCGCTGGGGACAGTATCTCGCTCAATGCATTGCCAGACTACGCCTCGAAGCAGCAGGTTGATCTGATGCATGTTCTCCAATGGGGTCACTTGAAGGGGTGTCTTTTCGAAGCTGCGCTGCGCGCAAGAATCCCACTTCGTCCACACCCCTTACGAGTATTGGTCTGTTTGCCCTGCCTTTTCTGCTACTGCAATACGGCCGCACCATCTGCAGCGCAGTCCCGATGAGTCCAGGTCGAAAGTGCCGTAACTGCGTTAGCAATCTGGAGCCTCTACCAAGACGCCAACATCAGCCGCTACCATATGCCCGTCCGACAAGACCTTTATGCAAAAGCTGCCAGAACGACTCGCATGACGGCGCCTGCAGAGATTTGCCAAATCGGAACTTGCCATGAAAATGTTCGGACCGCAATGGGAGCCTCTCTTCGGTCCAGCCTTCGGTCGTCAACGGGAGATTGCCTCACATTTACGCGCCCTCCGCTTCTACCTCGCGCCACGCCGCACTGCATTCTGCCGATGAACACCTTCTGGGCGAGAGAGCTCAGCGTAAGCATTGCGGATCCCGTTCGACAAGTTCACGGTGTGTCCCGGCCGGCATTTGAGATGACACGGAAAATCCCCAAGGGTGATCGTTTCAAGCCTCCTCTCCACTTTGGACATCCTCACCGCGCGTGAGCGAGAGTCCGGCACATTCGTTGTGCTCGATGCGTGGAGAAAGTCTGGCTGTCACTCTTGATCATGGTATCTTGCATATCTACGGGCAGGATGGCAGCCAGGATCTACTTGCGGACGACCGGTTACGAGGATCTCATCCGTTCCGGTTCTGTCACAGTTCATGAAGGAACGAATCGCCGGACAAGCTCGACGAAGTATTCCAGCCCCTCGCTGCCGTCTGTTTCCGGCCTACTCGTGGAAGACTGGTGCCGTGCGGAAATGCGGCACGCTATCGCGAGAGGAGTTCAAACATCGCCGGCCACTGGGACTACCCGGAATATGAAAGGACATCCCCAGTACGAGACGGACTCAACGCGCTTGACGTATCGTCGTTGGGATGTCGATTCACTAAGCTGGACGTCTTTCGGAACTGCGCACGCGATCCGGCGCAACTGGAACGTTTGTACGACACCTGCGAGCTTCCATCCGGCTTCACCCAGAAGGATTTCGTTTCGCCGCTACCATCGGGTATATAAGGGGAAATCCTTGCCGACGACCGACACGACTCTCTCACCCTAACGATGGCGGCATTGTGCTTTGGCGGCGGCGTGGCCGAAACTCGGACGGAAATCCAGGAGGGCACACCTACAGGGGTCTCGAACCGGCGTGCTCGATACCTTTCCGGAGTGTGGCCGAGACCCAAGGGGCCGTCTACGCTGATCCATCCAGTTGTCCAACTCCTCTAAAGTCCTCGCGCCAAGTTTGGCCGAGCTAATCCGCGAACTCGAGAGCCAGCTCGACGCCAAGACAGACGGCCTGCCCAGGAGCTGTTTCTCTTTCTCGGCCCGAACCCGCCGCTCATCAACGTCGACTTGCTGATCCAGGACGGTCGCCGACGAACGTTGCTCACCTGGCGGAGCGACCAATTCTATCGGGCCCGGTTGGCGCGTTCCGGGCGGCATCATCCAGTTCAAAGAGACGGCGGCTGACCGAATACGCGTCAGCCCAGCCAGGCGAGAACTTGGTGCTGCAGTCGAGTTCGATGCGGTGCCGATTCTCGTCCACGAGGGCGGCGTTGTTCCCAAGCGACGCGAGCGCGGGCATTTCATCTCCCTGCTCTGCAAGTGTCGATTGGCGGTGGCCCCGAGTCCGCATCGACGGTATTCGCCAGATGCCCCGCGACCGGATCAATGGCTATGGCACGAGAGCTGCCCAGAAAATCTGATCCCCAGAACAGCGATCCTACGCGGCTTTCGTAGTGATGACTTAGAGATCGTGAGGTCCTTGAAGGGATGGGAATCGACATCTGCTACGTATCCGTCGCCTATACTCAAGGTACTCCCGTAGTCATCCATCTGAAGATTTCTCCCAAGATCCCAAAATGCAGAGGGATCTTGTGCAAGAAGGTCGAATCTGCCGTCAGCATCTCATTCCGAAGATCATCCCGCTACCACCTGACTGACCCGGTTTGTGATTTACGTGAAGGATGTATTTATTCGCAGAGACGTATGAACTCCGAGACGAAGAGTGTTGATCCGTAGTCCGGGGCCATCTCGCCAGACTGTAGGAAGGTGAAAGCAAGATCCACGCATTTGTCAAGAGCAAACGCGTGATGGCAAAGCTGGGCATGATGATCGCTGAATACTGTGCGAGCATCAAGCGAGAGATCCGATTCCCGAAAGGGAGGATCCGTCTATTCAGGGAATGCACTGAGCAGATAGTAGGCTGTGAGTGCCATATATTCTCAGGCAGATCGAAGTCAGCATCTCGGTGAGGTGCTCGTTGTCTCGTGTCAGGAAGTGGGCCCATGCCCCCGTGCCCGCCGCCGAGCTCGAGAACCGTCCCGTCTTCCGCGTCCTTTCGTGTGAGTCGAGCGATGAGCGTTGCGTAGTAGTGCTAGGTAGAATCCACAGTTGAACCAATGTACCGAAATCGAAGTAGACGCCGTAGGGATTACCGATGTTAGGAGCGCCAAGTTGGCTGACGTCGGCGGCCTTCCCCAGCTTGAGGCTTTCCAAGAAGCCGATAACGATGAATAAGCGTCGTTCAGCAGATACATTTTCGATCCTCTGCTTATTCAGGTTGCCAAAGTAGTGTCGCTTCATATCGAGCGGGTACCCGTGAGGAGCCCGTACTGCAAGGATCGCTGAAACAAATTCCGATAGATACGCCCCAGTTCCCTATGTGCTTCCTTCTTTCAGAACGCGCATGACGGAACCGAGGCGGCGTTGATAAATGGGCAACCAGTCATTACTCGGCTGGAAACTGGGACCCATTTCCTCTGAACCACTTTGGCTCGTATTGTAAGCTGCGATAATTCTATCAGTATCAGGGTTTATCGTCAATCGTTGCGCCGCGTCGATCAACAAGCCCCCTTTCCCGCAATTCCGGGGTTGTAGTTGTGATCGGTCCTGAACTCCCGGCTCCGGCGCCGTACGCGCAATTGTTCCAGCAGGTTCTGAGGTCGGATTTGCTCAGTCGGCCGCCTCAGTCGCCGCCCTAGTCCCTTCCTTGATCTCTTTAAGAATTCTGTGGGTCATAGCGACCTACTCGTCGATGATCCACTTCGCGCACAGTCGGGCCGGGAGATTGATCTATGGCGGCCCCCGGCGGCGTGTGGCTTTGCCACCGCACCCGGTTTCCTGGACGGTGAGGAAGACTCGGCCGTGATCGGCCCGCCACGCACTCGCTTCCTTCCCTCAACGCCGCGAGACTCGCGATTTCGGGAGAGATGCCCAGAGAGCGGCCCCCTCGCAAAAGTCGTCGCTGTGAGCCTCGACGGCCCTCCATTTCGGCAGTGACCCTCATCAACATCGTCGTGCCGCCCTCGCCAGGGCCTCGGCCCGCGCGCCTGCACGCCGGGGTCCGATGGCCGGGGGCTCGATGAGCCACTCGGCGTTGTTACCGATGCGATGAACTCGCCGAGCCGCCCGAACCCACTCGGGACAGTCTCCGAAACGACGGCCCCGGTTGGTCTCGCAGGCCTTGCCAACGCACCCGCCTCATGGAGTGCTCCCCATTCTTCTGCTCAGGTGGGGAGCTTAGGTTAGCTGCTCGCATGGGTCGGCTCAACCCCGATTTTCGGGGGTACCCAGATAGCGGCGCCTCCGTTGATCGCCTGTCCTGGGGCAAGTGCGGCGTCGTCCCGGACGTGGGCGACGCCCCAAGGCGGTCGCGACGGTCAGCGCGCGATACTCCACCAGGCTGCGCATCCCGAGCGCCGAGTAGGGCGCCAGGGCGTTGTAGTCGTCGAACCAGCCGCCGAGCTGCGCAAGCACCGTCTCTGCGTCGCGCAGCTCGGCGTCCCGAGATAGTCGCGTTTGAACGTCCCGACAAGGCTTCGGCCAGGCCGTTGCTCTCAGGGCTGTACGCCGGCGTGGTGATGGGGACCAGGCCGAGCTCGTGCGCATAGAGCACCGTGGCCGTCGCCGTGTACTGGGGGCCGTTGTCGCTGAGCCATTGAATCGCGTGCGGCGCCTTCAGCGTGGCCTCCCCGAAGCGCGCCCACAGCGTGCGGTCCATCAGCGTGCGGATGTCCGCGCCCGTCAGCGAGCGGGGCGAGGCGACGAAGCCGGGACTTCCCGATCGTGGCAGTCGATGGCGAAGGCCACGGAGAGCACCTCGCCGCTCCAGCACGGGATCAAGAACACATCCGAGCACCAGCGCTGGTTCGAGGCCGGCTGCTGGATCTGGCCGAGGTGCGGCCGCCCGTGCCGACGGTGCACCCGCGGCGCGAGCATCAAGCCGTGCAGCTGCATCACCCGCCGGATGCGTTTGCGGTTGTAGCCCGTCCGGAAGGTCCGGTTGACCATCGCCCAGACGCGACGATAGCCGTACGTCGCCCGACTGTTCGTCACCGCCCGGATCTGCTGCAGGACCGTCCCGTCCGCGGCCCGGTGGTGGCGCCCGTCCGGTCGTCCTTGGGCCACGTAGTACGCGGTGCGCCGGGCGATGCCGAGGACCTCGCAGATGGTGGTCATCGCGTGGCCGGTCACCGCCCGGACTCTCTGCGCAACGACGGCGTTTTTTTACGACCTCCTGGGCGGCGCGCAGGATCTCGACCTCCATGGTCTTGCGGCCGAGGGCGCGCTCGAGTTCCCGGATCTTGGCGTAGGCCTCGCGCAGGTGACTGGCCGGCACGACGTCCTCATGGGCCTGCACCGCCGTCGCCGCCCCTGCCTCCGCGAACCGCTTCCAGCTCCGGATCACACTGGGCGCGATGTCGAGCTCACGACTGAGCTCGGCCACCGTCTTCTCGCCCGTCACCACCCGCTGAACCGCGGCCCGCTTGAAGTCCGTGCTGAATACCCGCCGGCCGTCTGCCTTCCGCCGATGCTCGCCCATGGGGCCTCCTGGCGCATCTTACGTCCCCACGGTGAGCAGTCCAAACGGGAGCACTCCACGCGCAGCCCGTCACCCGCGCTGCCGCGTCACCGAGCGCCGCCTGGCTGCGCCCCTGGACCCGGGGCCGCGGGTGGTGGGCTCATGCACGAACCAGCCCTGGAGCCGGCAGATGCGGCAGGCGGTCTTGGAATAAATGCAGCTGAGGGATGAGATACGACAATTTGTAGGTTCCATAGGTCTTCACGATCTATCCTGCATGTAAGGAGAGCTGCGCCTTCCCCCTTGTGACGGAGCAGACCCTATTCAGGTGAGCGCGAAGACAAGACCAGATATCCTTTTTGGCGCCTCAGGTGCCAGCCTCTCGACCGGGCTCTCCGGCTCCCTCCGCTGTTATCAGATGCCCGGATCTCGCGCGCCGATACCGGGTGGCGTTCCTGGGCGCATGGATGTGACCGAGCCGCGATCGTCGCGCTACGTTCGCACCCTGAGGAAGTCGGGATTGCTGTGTATCCAGCGCCTGACGTGGACGTGAGCGACGTGCTCGGACAGGTCGACGTGTGTGTGCTCGAGTTCTTCGCCACCGCGGAGCGGAACCCGGGACGCGTATGACGAAGGAGACCGGACCTTCCGGTGATCGTCGATTCCGTAGATGTCCATTTTCTTCGCGAGCTCCGCGGAGCTCGGTACTCGAAGCTGCGGAGGCTGGCGCTGGAGAGCCGTAATGACACGGAGACGAGAGCTCCGCACGTATTCGAGGGCTGACTTGATCCCGGCAGTGAGGCGAAGCCGACCGTTTCTGAAATCCTGCGCAAGCTTCCCGCGCTCACGTCACGGTGATCCCCTAATGTGCACGTGGTGCGTGAGGTGGTCCCGGACTTCGATGAGCGCCCGAAGGAATTCGCTGGTGTTCGTGGGCGGATTTGCCCATCGACCGAACGTAGATGGGATGCTTTTCTTCTGTCGCGAGGTCTTCCCGCTGGTCCAACGGGTGCTTCCCTGATGCGAGGCTGACGATTGTCGGTAGCGACCTGTTCTCTGTAGTCAAGAAGGGGACCCGGGAGGGCAGAGGCGATTTGTCTGTCGGTTGATCTCCGACGGAGACGGCGAGGAGCCGGTGTTTCGGAGTGTACGCCAGTTCGCGTCGATCGCCGACGCGAAAACGAAGATCGAAGCCTGGCGACTGGACTACAATCAGCGCCGCCGTCCACACGGCCTCGCTCGGCCGACGACGCCAAGCGAGTTCGTCGCCCAACGTCAGGCCGGGCGACCACCGCCGAAGTGGCGCCGGTCTAGTTACGAGTTGTCTCGTTATGGGGCCAACGTCACGCCCCGGTCGAGTCTTAGTCTTCGCGGTGTCTACTTGACGTGGAAGCTTACCGCGAAGACTTCGCGTTTTCTATTTGAGACCGGTTTCGTTATGGGGCCAACGTCAAAGACGTCGCCGTTTCCAGTCGAGCGCTGTCTCGTCATGGGGCCGACGTTAGGAGAAGGACGGGTCAGTTTCGTTTGGTATGGTTCGGGAGACGACTTCATCATCTTCGCGCAGACTCGCGATGCTACCTGAAGGCCCCAACGACAGAGGGTTGAATGCAGAGTCACAGGGAACCTGGGCCGACTAAGAGTATGAAGTGCAGGATCTGTGGAAATCCGGTCGGGAACCGAGAGTACGTTGCGAGAGATGATGTTCGGCCTGCGCGACTCGTTCGTCTATTTCCAGTGCGCCGAGTGTAGAGTGCCTCCAGATCGCAGAGTTTCCGCCGATATGTCACGGTACTATCCCGCCTCGTACTATTCGGTTTGCAGCGGCCTACGCACCCAGGCGCCGTTCCAGTGGGGCAGAGGCGGTGGGCGAGAACCGCGCGAACGAGTTCGCTGTGAGTCACGCGAGGGGCTACTCGGAAGAGTTCTCTACTGGATGTCTCCCAATGAAGACCTGAGGAAGCGGTGGTGCAGCACTTTCCCGGAGACGGTGTCTCACTCGCCAAACTCCGCACGGAGCCTCTCGAATCCTCGACGTGGGATGTGGGTCGGGGATTTTTCTCTCGGCCCTGAGCAAGGCTGGATTCCGGCACGTTCAGGGGGTCGACCTGTATGTGGAGGCAAGTATCGAATATCCAGGGGGAGTGCGAATCCTCAAGGGATCCCTGGAAGCATGCAAGGGGCAATGGAACGTGATCATGTTTCATCACTCCTTCGAGCATCTCCAGGATCCGTTGGAGGTTCTGAAGAGCGCTGCCGGGTTGTTGGCCAGGGGGCGGGACAATCGTGGTCCGGATTCCCATCGTGACATCGTATGCGTGGGAGAAATACGGCATCGCATGGGTTCAACTCCGACGCTCCTCGTCATTTCTTCTTGCACTCGCCTGAGAGCATGTCACGACTAGCGAGAGCTGTCGGTCTGCGTGTGGTGAGAGTCGTCTATGACTCGACGGAATTTCAGTTTTTCGGAAGCGAGCTGTACCTGCGCGATGGATCATGGCTTTCGGGCGGCTCGTCAACGCCAGACTCGTCTGCCTTTGCCCCCGACGAGATTGAGAACTTTCGACGACTGGCTGTGGAGCTCAACGCAAGTGAAAGGGGCGACCAGGCGGCCTTCTATCTTCAGAAGGGCTGAGCCGCGCACCATGCGATTGCGCCTGATCGTCGACGGCATCGTGTGACAGATCCTTTCCGTATGCCGGGATCAACCGCCTCTTCAATGCCATCCTGCCCCGGCTGGCGGCGCGAGCCGACGCCATAGTGGAGTTCTTGGTGCCCGATCCCTGCGTGAGTGCGCTGCCGGGTGGTCGCGTGCGATTTCGAGCGCGCAGCCCGCTCGGGAGAACGAACCTCAGCTGGAAGCTGGATCAGACGGTCGAGACCGTGAACCGCGCGCTCGTGGGCGCTCGCGTAAAGCTTTTGCCGGGTGCTGTGTTCCAGTCAACTTACTTCACCATGCTGCCTCCGGGGTGGCCGCAGGTCGCCATCGCGCACGACTTCAATCACGAGCTGTTCCCAGAAGCGTACGGGCAATTTTGGTCGGTGGCTGCGCGACATCTACCCTCGTTACCTCCGTCGCGCACAGCACATCGTTGCCGTCTCGGAGGCCACCAAGCAACACGCGATTCGGTTCTACGGAATTGATGCCGACAAGATCGATGTCGTTCTGCTCGGCGTGGAGTCTGAGATGTTCTTCGTGGACCGGAAGCCGGAGACGCCAGGCTCCCTCAAGGAGCGATTCGGCGCGACCGCCATATCTCCTGTACGTGGGTGGAGGTTCGGCGGCTACAAGAACTTTCAGCGTGTCCTCGACGCCTTTGCGCGGGTTGCCGATCGGTACGATCTCATGCTCGTCGTGGCTGGGGCGGGCTGGTCTCAGGCAGAGCGGCCCATCATCGACGCCCGCGCGGCGAGGCAGCGAATCGTTCTCATCGAATACCCTGACAATGACGTTCTCCGCGCTCTGTACAATTTCGCCAGTGCCTTCGTGTTCCCGTCGCTGTGGGAGGGCTTCGACTCCGCTGCTCGAGGCCATGGCATGCGGGACCCTGATCATCGCATCGGCCACGGAGGTCTTCCAGGAGGTTGCCGGGGATGTGCCCTCTATTTTGATCCCCATGATACGGACGATCTGGCCCGGGCCATGGAGGTGACCGCGAGGGGCTCTGCCTCCCGATCTGGTATCGCGTGGGCTCGATCGGGTCCGGTGCTTCTCGTGGGATCGCTCTGCCGAGGGGTTCCACCGAGCGTATATGAAGGTCAGGGGCGGAGGCCCCGGGCTGAATCTCGATATTGACTGGCGCTCATAGGCAAAGCCGGGTCAGAAGCGATCGGTAAGGCCGGGGCCCCAGCTGTAAACCTGATCTGATCGTCTCCCGATATGCCAGCTGGTTCTTGTAGGTTCCGTAGGTCCTCATCATCTATCCTGCTTGTAGGGAGGGTTGCGCCTTCTCTTACGGCAGAGCAGGCCCGTAGTGAAACGAGATGCTCGGATTTCGAGGGACACGGATTCAGGTGAGCGCGCGAAGACAAGATTCCAGAGATTCTCGTTGTGGCGCCTGAGGTGCCGGCCTTCGATCGGGCTTCCGGCTCCCTTCGCTGTTATCGAAGCTCCGGATCCTCGCGCGCCGATATCGGGTGGCGTTCCTGGGACGCATGGCTGTGACCGAGCTGCGATTGGCGCGCTACGTTCGCGCGCTGGAGGAAGTCGGAATTGCTGTGCATCCAGCGCCTGACGTGGACGTGAGCGATGCACTCGGACAGGTCGACCTGTGTGTGCTCTTCGAGTTCTTCATCACCGCGGAGCGGAACCTGGCGCGTACGACGAAGGAGACCGGGCCTTCGGTGATCGTCGGTACCCGCAGGTCACAGAAACCGAGGTCGGATGGTTAGCGACTTCGCCTTCACGACGTGGGCCCGGGCTTCACTGATTGGGCCCCACCAGGTGTTGTTCTCTGGAATGGGATGATACTGGGGGAGATAGAAGGCCAGGAGCCGAATGTCCATTGCCGACGGCCTTGGGGCGTGCATGTTGGGGTGCGCTGGCTCCTGCGGACCGCGCTAGCAAGGATATAATACAATCCGTAGGTTATCTAGACCTTGACCGCGTATTCTAGATACTAGAGCCTGAAAATGCTTCGCCCTCTCTCATGGCTGATGTCTATGGCAGGAATGCTGAGCCTCGCCATCGCTCTTCCTCAGTCGGGGCAGCCCGCGAGATCGGTCCGGAGGCGAATCTTTGTGCAGAGATCAACGGGCTGTCTGCCGGAGAGGGAGCTCGTCCTTGCCCCCGGGGACTACCAGGGGCCCTCGCGCGATTCGCCGGGGCGGAGCTACAGGGGGCCCCTTGATCGTCCGAGGAGCAGATCCTGCACGTCGGCCGCGCATCATTTACCAGGGCTTGAACACGAATGTCATCGAGGTCCGCGCGAGCCACGTCGTCCTTCGAGGGCTCGAGTTCAGGCCTACCCAGGATGACGTGGATGCGGTCGGATCTTCGCCGCCAACGATGTGGTCGTCGGAGAACTGCCCTTCTCGCGCCTGGGCGGCATCGCGGTCGTGGCGAATCACCAAATGTTCGGGGCTGGTGGTCCGCCAGAACGTCATTCGAGATTCGCAGGCAACGGGATGTATTTCGGGTGCCACGACGGCTCTGTATGCACCGTCACGCAGCTTGTCGTCGAGGGCAACTTCATCGACGGCGTGACCGCGCCGGATCCCCAGGATCGGATAGGCATGCAGGTGAAGCTCAATTCCGTGGCCACCATCCGGGACAACATCGTGATGAATACCAAGGGTCCCGGCATCATGGTCTACGGCTCGCACAACATGGCGGAGGTGAGCTCGTGAGCGGAACCTGACCATCAGGTCGCACCGCCGCCGGGATCGTGGTGGGGGCGGGCCGGCGATCGTCCGCAACAATATCGCAGTGGGGAACGAGGAGGCGGGGATCGGCCTCGAGGACTACAAGAGCGGGCTCCTGCGGAGCATCGTCGTGGCCAATAACACTCTCTACAAGAACAAGCTCGGCGGGATCACGCTGTCGGAGGCGGAGCCTCGGCATCGCCGATCGTCAACAATGCCGCCCATGCGGGCACTGCCTCCGCGCGTCACCCGATGCCGCGTCCGGGCGTGAGGCTGGCCGGCAACATCGATTGCACCGCCATGGCGCTGCTTCAAGGATCCCGATCAGCAGGATTTCTCCTCGCACGCCGCCTCGTTCCTGAAGGGCGCCGGCGTCTCCTGGGGCGACCCGTCGTGGACGCCCAGGGACGATTTCTTCGGCACTCGCCGGGCCAGCCCGCCGACCGTGGGCGCCGTCGAGCGGCTTTCGGGGCCAATCTCACTCAAAGCCCAGCCATAGCGCCTATTCGAGGGGCGATCCTTCTGCGGCGGCTGCGTTTCGGACACCTCTCCTCGCACCATTCGCCATGCTGGCCGGCATGCTCGGCCAGGCCGAGGCCGCGAGACCTCAAGGATCGAGCTGCCCGAGATGCTCGCGATCGAGCCGCTGCCGGCCGCCGGCATGACCTCGATCGCCCCGGGCGCCTCGCCGCTCAAGGAGCTTCTCGAGTCGGCGAGGGCGACGGGCCTCAGGTGACGCACGACGTGCGCTCGCCCCTGCCGCTCGGCGCGACGCAGGTGACCTGGACGGCGTGGACCGGGGCGCCGGGTGTGGGCCAGCCGGCGGCGACACAGCAGGCCTGGATCTATGTGTTTCCCTTCGGCCAGACTCCGGCAGGGATCTCCGGCAGGCACGACGCGACGGCCGGCAATCACTCCGCCAAGATCGTGCGTGACGCCTCAGGCCGGGTGCACGTGGCCTGGCTCGACGCCGCCCGTCCGGGGAAGGGCACGAGCATTCTCTACCGGAGCGGTGTGCAGGACCCGGCCACGGGGCGCTTTGCCTGGGACACGCCGGTATCCGCGTCACGGCCCCGGGTGCGGCGGTAGGCATGGGCGCCATGAAGTGAGCGCGAACGCCGTGCACTTCGTGTGGTCCACCGACGGCACCACGCGCTATCTGCGCGTGGTGAGGGTCGGAAGAGAGCTGCGAGCCGACCCTGTCCGAGACACCCGGGCGACGGGTGGCGCCTACGATAACGGCTCGGACCTGGCCGTGCGGGGCGACGACGAGATCCACGTGCTCACCTACACGGGCCAGTACGCGGTCTCGACGAATGGCGGGGTGAGCTGGTACGTCGAGCGGGTCCCGTGGCCGGCCGGAGAGACGAAGAATCCGGCGCTGGCCGTGTGGACGCGATGGGCAATGCCCACGTGCTCGCCGTGCACAAGGTCAGGATCCCCAGGGAGTGGAAGAGCGGGCAGCCCAATGGAGCGTACTGGCAGCTCCGGTACATCCGCCGCCAGGCGAAAGGAGGCTGGGTGGACGCACAGGACCTCCTCGGCACCTTCCCCGAGTGGCGTGACCAGGGGATGAGCAAGGGACGTGCTGGCGGACTGGCCCGACATTGCGGCCGACCAGCAGGGCAATCTCCACGTGGGCTTCCACGGAACTGCCAACTCGGGCAAGTACGGCCAGGACGAGGCGTTCTACGTGAGACGCGCCCGGCGGCAGGGCCTGGCGCCTGGAACCCGTGGGAGCAGCCTGTGCCACTGCACCCGGTGAATCGCGCGACTCGCCAGTCGTACTCCTACGCCCCGTCGCTCGCTCTCGACCCGGTGACGGACACCGTGGTGGCGGCGGTCTTCTTCGACAACCAGGATCAATCCCACGAGGCGTTCGACTCCGATGCCCTCTTGCTGCGCGGCGGCCGCATCGTGGGGCCCCGATCCCCCTGTCGCGGAACGCCAGGGGGCCATCGACGCCAATCGCGGGCCCGATGCCACGGCGTCGTGGTTCACGACCCCGCGCCGCGCATCTACCGGCAGGCCGACGGCCGGGCGTGGCTGGACGTGCTCGTACACGGCCCAGACGCCTGAGCGTCACGGCTCGCCCCACTGCGTGATCTACCTGCGGCGCGAGCTGACGGAGGCGCTGAAGTAGCGGCGTCATTCGATCCCCTCGCCGCCGGAGGAGCGGGTTAGTGAGGAGAGCCCTGTTCAGGCCGCCGCGCCAGTCTCTCCGGGAAGAAGATCCGGTTGAGCCCTGGCCTCGAACGGGCAGCAAGGCGCGCCGCTCCAGCCAGGCGCCGCGCCGCCAGCCGAAACGCCCCGCGAATCGCCCTTCGGAATCGGCTGTAGCGCCCGCTGCCGGTAGCTCGTCACGAAGGCGTAGTGGCCGTTCGGATCTTCCTCGGCAAGCCGCCACTTCTCCACGGAAATGACGCATCGCTCGGCTCCGATTCCACACGGCATCACTCCAGCAGCATGAAATACGGAAGATCCGACCATGCGAGGCCCACCAAGCAATCTGCGTTCCTACATTGCATGTTCAGGTAGTTGCACCGATACGTCTCAGTCGCTCTCTAGCCATCGCCAGGGGCACGACTATGCTGCTCCCGTCCGAGGTGAGTCGACCCAGAAGCCGTGATTCGATCACGGTGAGAGTGGAGCCATGGCGGACGACAGTCGGAGATCCCCAGCGCTGGACGGCGAAACGGCGGGTCAGCGTTGATCTTGAGCATCTTGAAGGGTGAGACCTCGGCTCAGCTGGCGGCCGAGGAGAATTTCGCTGGGCGCAACGAAGTCGCTCGGAATGGCTTGATTCGGAGGATCACTACGCCAGGATCCTGCGCTCGTCACACGAAGGGGAGGGGCTAACATGAGACGGCGGGGCAGGCTCCTGTCCCAGCTGATCTTGATGTCGTCGTGGATTGCCTCTTCCGGCCCAGGAGGTAAAGTTCGGCAGTGGCAACCGTTCAAAGCGATAGGGAGACGTGGGATAGTTCGAGCCCCTCATGGCTCATCTGTCAGGGGGTCAATGCCATTGTCGAGGAGAGCATCGCCCCGGGAATGACCCGGGCGGATCTTCAGGAAAACGCTGTTTCTGGATCGTGGATGAAAAGGTGATAGGCCGCCGTTCTCCTTGGCTCGGCACACATGCTGGCGCGGTTCATGGTGCGACAGCCGTGGCTGCGGCCAGGTTAGGGGTTTTGCCCACATTCGGATCTCGAAGTGCTTGCCAGCATGAATTCGATACCATACGACGCCATCGTCGTCCATATCGACTTCGATGATGATGCCTTGGTGAAGCAAATCCAGGCTACGCTGGTGGAAATCTCGATAGGTCGCCAGCTGATCCAGGAGGGTAGCTTGTCCGCGGAAACCCGCAAGCTGACGGCCATGTGCTCGCTGACGAAACCCTCTTCAGAAGTGATGCGTCGGACTGCGAAGATCGGTGAGGAGACTCCGTCACATGTCAAAAGGCCGACGAACGCAGGGTCGTCATCGTGCTCTTTCTGGCTGCGATCAGTGTGTGATGACGCTCAGCGGCGGTTGCGCACCTTACCGATGTGTCGTCTTCGACCTGCGGTGGTACCCGCGGGTATCGGCCCGGTGGCGTCGGTGACGGTCGAGCCCCTGCCGGCAGTTTGCTGGTCGGGGATAGCCAACAGCTGGTTGCTGCGCTGTTGAAGGACCGAATTGGCAGGCCAGCGTCGGGCCGCGACGTCGCCTGGACAAGCCACAATCCGGGAGGCAGCCGAGGTTTCACCAACAGGCGTTGTCAGATGGGCAGGCCCCCGGCACGGCCTCAGATCGTCGCTACGAGCGAGGGTCAAAGGGGCGTGGCCATCATCGCCATTAGTGTGGCCCACTGGGAAGAACACTGCCGAGTGCGACGCACCCAAGCCGAGAGTGGCTCTGGTGTGACGACTTCGAGAAGGGATCCGGCTCTGCCCGTACTTCGAGTATGGAACAGTGGATGGAAGCTTTGTCCGTGTCCCCGGCGTTGGATATGGAGGATCGGTGGCGCGCGAGCTCGGTTCACTCCAGGCAGGTCAAATCCCGGCGGGTTTCCCTCCATTTGGCTATTGGCAAAGACCCCGGGACCCTATTTCCGTCCGGTGGATAGCGGTGAGACGCGATACCGAGAAATCTATTGGCGGCACCTACTAAAGTTGCAACCTGATGGGTCGGCGGGGCGGAAACAGCCGCTGAGCTGCCCAGGTTATCGCTAGCACGAACTGGGCTCAGGCGATGATGGCTCACGCCCGGTCTGGGATCATATCGGAGGGGAACCGTACCGGTTGGGGATTACGCCAGCAACAACCGTTGATGATCCGGAAGGGTCTTAGGCACCGAATACAACGATTTTGCTCACTTTCAGTGGTTCGGCATGCATGCGTGGAGCCGGACACCTATCTTCGATCTTATACATGTCGGAAAGTGGTATTGCATTGAGGCAATGCTCGACTTGACGATCGAGGCCGCTCAAACGGTCTCTTTGAACTCTGGATCAATGGCGCGCTTGAGGCGCGGGTCGATGGTCTAAGTTGGCAGGGCACCTATGGCGAATACGGAATCAAATACCGTGTTTCTGGAGAACTACTGGAATGGTGGTGCCCTTGCAGTCTCAAGAACGGTATTTTTGACAACTTTGCTGTGAGTACCCAGCGCATCGGTTGCTAGGGAGGTAGCCGCGGTCGCCCAGCCGGCTTGTTTTCCAGCTGCGGGAGAAACGCTCGCCGATCAGGCCGTTCTGCTTCTGGCGTGCAGGGCGCGTGATGAACTCCTGCTGCAGCCGATAGTCGCGACAGGCCGCCCGGAAGCGGCGTCCTTGGTCAGATGCGCCCATTGTCCGAGCGGATCACGCGGGTCACCCCGGTCGGGCGCAGCGTGCCGAAGCAGCGCCCGGCATGCCTCCTCGAGCGCCCGTTCCGCCCTGGTTCGCCACCCCAGCCTAGCGCATCTACCGGGCAGGCCGACGGCCTCGAACCTAGCAACCGGTCATAGATCTCTGACCTTGCCCGCGGTGAGACGAACGTCAAACTCGCAGCGCTCTTGCGGCCTTCCTGCCCCATCCTTCGCGCCAGATCCTCATCACGAACAAGGATCAGAACTTTCTCTGTAAGAGCCTTGGATATCTCCCGGCTCGACCATGAACCCCGTTCTCCCGTCGTCCACGCAGAACTCATAGCCTGAATGTTGGTCACGATGACTGGCTTGCCTACAGCCATTGCCTCCAGGGGCGCCAGACTCATTCCCCAGGAAAGGTGGTGGAAATCTGAGAACTAGATCCATGGCAGCCATTATGTCGATGCGATCGTTGCGCCGTCCGTGAAGACGAGTCGGGCTACCCAGGCCTGTCTGATCAGCGAGCTCCTTGCCATCCTGGCCCTTCAAAGGCCTTATCCTGACCGAGTCACCGCCAACGACGAAGAAGCGAGTGTGCGGATCTTCCTGCTGACGCGGTCGGCAGTAAAGCAACGAACTCAGGATGCCCTTCCCATCCACCAGCCGCGCAAAGGTGCCCACTGCGAACGTTCCTGGTTCCATGCCGAATTCTTGTCGAATCCTTTGGGGATCAGTCGCCTGAGAGGCTTCTAAGTCGACACCGTTGTATATGCGAGGATGAGTTTTCGCACTTCCAAAAACGCGGGCATATTGAGCAAGCATGGTGCCGTTGAGCGTGATAACAGCCGACACCCAACGCGCACAGTACTTCTCCACTCTCATAAGCAATTCTGTCCCCTAGCGTGCAAGGAGACACAGGAACATGTGCAAGTCGTGCACCGAAGACGCCGGACAAGTTTTCGATGATCCCATTGTTCAGATGGACGAGACATCTATCCGGTTGCGGCGGATATAACATGCTAGTCGAATCTGCTGTACAACGTGTCAGCTCCCAGATTGCCGTAGAACGACAAATCGCCTCTTGCTCGGCCTAGTAAGCCGTGCGCCACCCGGCGGGCTATCAGGAAACGGTCGTCGAATCTGAAGTGGTTACCGGCACGCCTAGCGACCGTATCTCATCGAAAGCGCGTGCGCCGTGGAAAACAACTACGTGTGGCTCGTAGCGGTGGCGATCCAAGCCTTGACGAGCCGAAATAGGCTGAATGCAGTGGACCCACCGTGTCCGGGCCGGATTCGATGAAGAGTACTTTGTGAACCATTATAGAGTGGCTAGTCCGCGTTACCGGCTCGCACGGAGGCACCCCTCCACGCATGTTCGAGGATCCTTCAGAACCGCGCCAGAACAACTCTTCGATGAAATGTGATGAAACCGTTTTGCGAGGCTAGTTCGTATTCGATTGACCGCCTCTAGACCAATTTGCTCGTAGGTCGTGCCTTTGAAGCGCAGGCCAGTCTCGCCACTGATGCCTTGTGCGTATCCTCTTCAGCTTTACCTCATGTATGGCCGTGCTTCCGTAGCCGAAAGCATTACGGCTCGCGCCTTGAATCGTTTGTTCTGACGTGAAGTGTCGTCCAGTGACAGTCACGTCCCGTTAGGGCGTGCGACGGACCCTCCGAGGGACTCGCGCGATGCGCCCAAGAGTGCGTGTCAGCCAATCGGGCGAATAGGCGGCCAGTAGAAACATGAGGGCGGAGAAATCAGGGTCCAGCGTAGAAGCCTCCTGAGGCATCCAAGTCCAAGCTCGCGCTCCGGGCTTGGTGCGATAGTAGGCCGCCTGCGCGGTTACGAATACTTGGGACCTCAGCGCCCCCGCACGACACTGCGGCGCTTCCTGGGAGCCAGCCGGACGTGCTTGGCCAGCATGCGGATACTGTCTTCTCCCCACCGTAGCTCGCGCAGAAACGCCGGGCCGGAGGCGCTACGCTCGTGATAGCGCGCCAGCGCACGAGCCTTCGATGGACAAAGGTCACGGGATAGCGCCCGCGATCCGCAGGTAGAGATCCCAGTCATTGACGAGTGGAAATCGGGGTCCGAAAGCCCTACGACCTGCAAGACCCGGCGTAATCATCGCTGGGAAGTCGTCCATATGACATTCCTCCTGCAGGAGATACCGGAAGGCTTCCACAGACACACCATTCGCGCCACCATCAAAGAGACGGGCAACTGGAGCCGGGAAGAGAGGGATCCCCGCGTTACCTTTGCGTCCGTGAACTGGATCCCGTTTACCGCGATGGTGAGGCCAGTTTTGGAGGTAGGCGCTTGCCGCCGCAACCTGACGGCAAGCTTTCCGGATCCCAGAGGTCATCTCCATCCAGGAAGGCCAGAGCTCGCCACGAGCCGCCCGGATGCCGGTGTTGTGGGACCGGCGACCCCTGGTTGGGCTGACGGATGTACACGATCCGGTCGCGATAGGGGGCAATTCTGTCCGGAAATCTTCATCCGTTGACCCGTCGTCGACCACGATCACCTCGTCGGGCCGAAAGCTCTGGGCGAAGACGCTGTCGAGCGCGGGGCCGATATATGGGGCTTGGTTGTAAGTCGACAACGACGCCAGTGAGCGGGACACTTGACTCCTGGTACGGGTGGCGGCCATACACTCTCCACAGCTGTGATGTCAGGCGCTCATCTACCGATGATATATTCCCCATACGTGTCGCTCGCGAGCATAATGGTGCTCGTGGCTCGCCGGCCCCGATCAGCGTGGTGATTCCCGCCTCTACAACGCGGGCTCCCATTGCCGAGACGCTCGAAAGCGCCTTGAACCAGACGTATTCACATCGGGAGATCACTCGCCGGACGATGGTTCTACCGACGACACGGGAGCAGGTGGTGCAACCCTACCTGGGCGAACTCCGCTACATCCGGCAGAAGAATACCGAGAGGGCGGGGGCCGGAATGCGGGCTGCAGCGCCGCCACCGGCGACTACATTGCGTTTCTGGATGCCGACGACCTTTGGCTACCCGAGAAGCTCGAGGTTCAGCTGCAGATGGCAGCCCGTCACCCCGAGAGCAGCCTGATTGCCCGCTGCGACGGCATCGGCTTCGACGGAGATCGGGCAGGGTAAATCGATCGACTACTCGCGGGAGAACACCGCGGCTCGACCTGGCTGACGGAGAGCGACCGGAAACTTCTACCGCGAGCTCATCGCGCGCAATGCGATTACCTGTCCCGCCCAGACGCCGATTCTGCGCGTCGCTGAGCGCGTGGGTTTGTAATGGAGCATCGACAGGCAAGTATCGATTGGGAGTACAATCTTCGATTGCCCGCGTGACGGGCCTGTCACACTTCATCGTCACTCGCTCGTCCGCTACCGCTTTCTGCCGACCAGCGTGTCCGGCCCGCCTCAACCGTCCGCGAGGTTTCATCAACACCTTCAAAGACATCCCGATCTTGAGCAGTGAGACGCGCTGCGCGCCGAGGATCGCCCCTGGATACGTCGTACCTTCGCTGCCGAGCCTTCGGGAGCAAGCGCGGAGCGCGTACAACTACGCCAGAAACAGGACGCAGCCTATGCTCGCGCCTCGCCGGGCATCGCCGGGCTGCCCCAGAGTGGAGCCGATGACGCTGTTCTGGCTCCTAGCGACCTGATCCCCGAGCGGCTATTTCGCCGTTGTCGCATTGGGTCGGCGAGTGGCGTATTTCAGCGGTGAGTGCGCTCGAACAGAACTTCGGCGCCAGTAGGGCACTGGTGATGCCCTGCCGGCCCGCCATGATAGCTTCTACATGGGGCAATCCAGGCGCTGGTCGATATTTAGACACTATGAGCACCGGTGTGTCCCCCTTTGTGTCCGGGCTTCCCTGCGTCTTGCGGCCGGCTCCTCGCCGTCGTGACGGGTCTCGAGCGACCCGAGCCGATCTTCTCGAGGTCCTGCGGCCGGGGCTGCGACCCCTGCCGAGCATTGAGCTGCCGGAGATGCTGGCGATCGAGCTGCCGGTACCCGGCATGGCGTCCATTGCGCCGGGCGCTTCGCCACCAAGGAGCTGCTCGAATCGGCTCAGACCCCGGCCTTCAGATGTCACACGACGTGCACTCCGCGATGCACCGGGGCAACGCAAAGTCACCTGACGGCGTGGAGGGGCGTGCTGGGTACGGGCCAGGCCGTGGCAACGCGACAGGCCTGGGTCTACGTCTTTCCCTTCGGCCAGACACCAGCGGGCGTCTCGCAGACACGACGCTACAGCGGGCAATCACCGGTTAAGGTCGTGCGTGACCGGTCGTGGGTCGCGTCTCACGTGGCCTGGCCGACGCGACCTTCGGCCAGGGAAGGGGGAGCGCGGTCCCCTATCGGAGGACTACAGGACCCGATGTCGGGCCGTTTCGCCTGGGACACGCCGGTCTCCCGCATCACCCTCCTCCGGGCACTTCCGTTGGCATGGTCTCGATGGAAGCGAGCCCGAATGCCGTGCACTTCGTGTGGACGGCCGATGGCACGACCCGATACCTGCGCGTGCTGAGGGTTGGAGCCGATGGCGCTCGGACCCTGTCCGGGACACGCGAGCTTCGGGCGAGTTGTTGACACAATGGCTCGGATCTGCCGTACGGGGTGACGACGAGATCCACGTGCTCACTTACACGGGCAGCATGCTCTCCTCGACGAATGGGGGCGCGAGCTGGCGAGTCGAGCAGGCTCCCTTCCGTCGGAGCACACAAAGAACTCCTGTTTCGCTGTGGACGCCATGGGCATGCCCACGTGGTTAGCAATACGCAACCGAACGAAGCAAA
>ERZ1370068.11382-scaffold-1941_pt2 | contig 132446 bp, 191 predicted proteins | sample MGYA00561227_ERZ1370068 | MGnify/ENA primary metagenome ERZ1370068 (study PRJEB38410, sample SAMEA6850437) | metagenome | study: Metagenomic assessment of the ecological functions of the soil: analysis of the soil microbiota associated with the...
TCGACCGTTACTACGGCGATGATCTCGGTTACGCACCTTCCACTCCTTCCCTGCGCATCCGTCCATCTCCTGCACAGTCACGCGCGGACACGAACATTCCATGCATGCTGTTCCTGGAATGGAAAAATAAGGTAACAAAGCACGCTGCTACTTATGCGCCCCCTGCCACCGGGGAGACTTGATGGGGGATTGAATGCAATCGAGTAACGATTTCTAGCGCCCTTTCAACCTGTCGGCGTGCGTATCCCGCGCGAGCCACATATTGGTCGCGCTTTTCGAGAATCACTTTAGTCGAGAGCGACTTGATCAACTCAAGACCTTTTAATGCCTGAGCCTTGTAATTTCGCGCCAACGCTTCCCTTGCCGTCACGGGTATATGCCTCCCTGGAAACCGAACGAATCTTGAGCCTGGCTACACTCCGGGGCGATCCATGCCGGTTTGTTCTGGTTCAGCATCCTGGATATTTTGGTCATAAATTCGTCCTAACGCTGTTTCCTCCTCCTGCATTCCTTCCAGCTCCAACCCTCCTTGCGTTACGTAGACGAAATAGGAAGTTCAGTTCCCTGTACTTTATCAAATTGTCCGTTTCCTTTGGTCGTTCGCAGCTTCGAGGCATACTAAGACTCAACCAATACTCGGCAAACTCCTTTCCATCCGCCGCATGAGGTCTGTTGTCGCTTAGTCCACTTGCCGTCAAGAGAAAATGCGACAGCGATGATCATTGAGTAGTTATAGTTCTTTTTCATAGGGTTCTTGTTGTGAGGGTTCAGGTTAGTGTTTTAGTTAGCGGGATATGGCCTCATCAGCCCAGATTCTCTTCTGAACACCCGGGCAGGTGTCGGTCGCAGAAGCTGATGTAGCAGCGCAATCTCTTGTAAGCAGGCCGGGCCTCGGCGTGATATGTGTCATTTAGGGCAGAAGCGCCGGTCAGATGCATCCTTAAGACCCGTCCTTCTGTCAGTATTATCTCGCATTGGGGGAGCCGTTCTGGAGACATCAAAGCATTACTGAAATCAAACCATTGCGTAGCTACACCGCTATGCACATGCTCCACGAAAAATCATGGCCCAATTCATGGGCCAACACGGTCGTTATAACTGCGTGGATCCCACGAAAACCATGGTCCCGCCAAATCTGGTCTTACGCACGCCGCCTGGGTGTATTGCACCCCTGGAGGCGATCTATACTTCGTTAACGTAGTAAATATTAATTCGTCCGTTGACGTAGCCAATGTCCGCTCTGTGTTGAGGTCGCCATTCGCAATTATTCTCGTAGTTGTAATAGCTTGAGCTCGGGGGATCGGCGGTAGCATCCATGAACGTAACCGTGGAGAAACCAACTCCTACCCCTCTCCGTGCTATAGATGCTGGATGCTGTAAGCAGGTCATTCGCGGCTTTTGTGCTAACGGAAGCAAAGTCCCCGTAAACAACCCAGATCGTAACCGGAATTCGAAATTTGACTAGCAAACGGAACCATCACGCCGTCGTTTCCCGTAGTCCACGGAACGTTCGTATAAAATCGCCATCGGCCGGTCCTGGGAAAGGCCACTGATCTCATTCGTTTTATTACCGTTCATTCCTGAGAATTGCCCGATAAGAGCGGGCTGCCCGGAGACGGTTACGTTTGGTCGTTGACAAAACCTGCCATTGAGGTTGCCATCTACGAGCAAGCCAATCGGGTTTCCTGAGTTGTTGCTGAGCGTTACTTGATCTTGGGCTCTAGATCTCTAAGCCCTGAGATTGAAATCATCAGCGAGCAAAGGAATAAGGAAACTTGTAGTCTTGATTTAGTTTTCTTCATGATAATTAGATTGGTTAGTGGGCTTTTATATTTACTATCGGTGTTTTGGTTTCCGTGACTTCTCCCTGGCTCGCCGAAGCCTTGGCGAAGACGGCGTCATTGAGAACTGATTTCTAGCCATTCACAGGTACCTGTAAGATTTGGCGGTTCGTTACGCTGGAAAAATGGCTCCGCTACGTTAAATCGTTAAATCGTTAAATCGGGGAATCGGGGAATCGGGGAAACCGCCTTCTTCGATGTGTCGTTACGGTGTGGCGCGTCTCCCGGATCACCCGCCTCCGTGTGGGATGGCGCCCTCTCAACCAGTCGGCGTATCCCGCAGTGCCTTCCTGCACGAGCCTGGATATTGCTGGCGTTTTCTGAGAATCACTTAGTCGAGAGCGACTTGATCAACTCAAAGACCTTTTAATGCCTGAGCTTTGTAATTTCGCGCCAACGCTTCCTTGCCGTCACGGATATATGCCTCTCTGGAAACCGAACGAATCTTGAGCTCATACTCCGGGGTGATCCATGCCGGTTTGTTCTCGTTCAGCATCTTGATATTTTGGTCATAAATTCGTCCTAACGCTGCTTCCTCTCCTCCTGCATTCCTTCCAGCTCCAACCCTCGCTTGCGTGACATAGTACGAAATAGGGTCTCAGGTCGCCTTTGTAAGCTTTATCAAACTGTCCATTTCCTTTTGGTCGTTCGCAGTCTTCGAGGCAATCAAGATGCAGCCAAGTACTTGGCAAACTCCTTTCCATCCGTCGAGGTTCTGAGCGTTTAGTCCACTTGCCGTCAAGAGAAATGCGACAGCGATGATCATTGAGTAGTTATAGTTCTTTTTCATAGGGTTCTTGTTTTGAGGGTTCAGGTTAGTGTTTTAGTTAGCGGGATATGTTCCATCGGCCCAAATCTCTTTTCTGCACACCGGGGCAGGTGTCGGTAGCAGTAGTTGATATGGTATTGCAATCTCTTATTAGTTGGCTCAGGCCTGGCATGATAAGTAGCATTCAGCACTGAAACACTGGTCAGATGCATTCTCAGGACCTGTCCCTTCTGTCAGATAACGCACGATTCAGGGTGCCGTATGTGGTCATCAGATTAGTGTAATCAAACCATTGCGTAGGGTTTGGACCGCTGTGAACATGCGACAGTGCACAAAGATGGCCTATTTCATGTGCTAATACCGTCGTTGAGTGTGTTGGACGCGATGAGCAATCGACGGGCCACCAATGAAGGTGGCCTCTCCAGCGTTAGTGTATTGCACACCGTCCGCAAACTAAGCTCCGAACATAGTAAATGTTGATTTGTCCAGTTCACGTAGCCGATGTCCGCCTTTATTGGGGTGGCCATCGTACTTATTGTCGTAGTTGTAATAGCTGGGGCTCGAGGATTGGCGGTAGCATCCATAAAGGTGACGGTAGGAAATCAACACCCACTCTCTCCGTGCTATATATGGTGGAGGCTGTAAAGGGCATCGTTAGCGCCTTTAGTGCTCACGGAATTAAAGTCCCCGTAGACGACCCAGATGGTAACCGGGATTGAAATCTTATTAGCGAACGGAACCATTATGTTGTCGTTTCCTGTAGTCCAGGAACGTTCGCATAAGATTGCCATCGGCCGATCCTGGTAAAAGGCCATGATCTCATTCGTTTTATTACCGTTTACTCTTGAGAATTGCCCGATAAGAGCGGGACTGCCGGGAGGACGTACGTTTGGTCGTTGACAAATGATCCATTGAGTTTGCCATCTACGAGCAAGCCAATCGGGTTTCCTGAGTTGTTGTTGAGCGTTACCTGATCCTGAGCTTTTAAATCCGTGAGCGCGGACACCGAAATGATCAGCGAGCAAAGGAATAGGGAACTCTGTAGTCTTGATTTAGTTTTCTTCATGATAATTAGAATGGTTGGGTGGGCTTTCATATTTAGCATCGGGTTCCGGCCTTCTTTGACTTCTGGTTGGCATTGAGAACTCATTTCTGGCCATTCACTGAGTGTACTCCGTAAGATTTGGCGGTGCGTTACGCGGAAAGTTAGGAAAGATTGGGAACCACGGATGTCGCGGATGCCACGGATGGGTTTCCGACAGAAGGAAAGGAAGCGAATGTCTTCCGCGATGAGCTCAGATCGGAACCATGTTCGTTCGTTGTCTTCTGTTGCAGAGAAACCCGATTCGGCGTGTCGCGATCGACTTTGCTCCGGACAAGCTCAGGTCGCTGGCCTGGCCACGCATCCGTGTTATCCTGTGCGGATCGTGGGTGGAAGTTATTTCTGCTTTTCCTCGCAAAGTTCTTGAAATCGCGGATCGCCGCGGAGCGGATCGAACATCGGATCGAGTCGGAGCAGCGCAGGAGTGAGCGGCACGTTTGAAGCTAGCGCGCCTTCATACGGTATCGAGAGTAGTTTCTGTAAAGCGACGATGGCGCGATCTGGTTGCCCCATACGCGCCGCTACCCGGGCGAGAATCTCGATCGGAAGCGGGACCATCCAACGCGTCTTTCTCGATCGGGAGCACGGCCATGGCCTGCTCGGCCAGAGTCGAACGCGGCGGCTTTGTCACCGAGGCCCATATTGGTCAGCGCGAGATCTCCAATGAGGAGCCGATTTTCCGGCTGTTCTTTGAGAAAAGATTCCAGTTCGCTGCGTGCCTGTCGCCAACTTTCCTGGGCGGCGGCATGGTCGCCGGCGACTTCTTGCGCCCAGCCTAACCAAAAACGCAGTTCGCCATTGTAAAAACCCAACGCTGGATCAGGCTTGGCCAGTATTTCCTTTAGCCGAGCGATGATTTGTGCAGGACGGCGCTCCAGGATCGCTTGGTAAACTTGTGTTTCCACGGCGTTGATGTCGTCGGCGTTCGGATGCAGCGGAGCGAGGAGCGCCGAGGCCCGCGGCAGATCGCCCTCGGCTTGTGCGATAGCCGCCTTTACCACCAGGGTATCCACGTCGTCCGGCGTAATATCGAGAACCTGATCAAGCTTTCGCAGCGCTTCCGGGAAACGACGAAGGTCGTTATAGGAAAGCGCGTGCTGGCTGAGCAGGTGAAACGTTGCGCGGGTCGAGCCGCTCGGCTTCGTTGAGGTACGACTCGCTCCGGTCCCACTGGCCTCGCCTTCGCGCGACATAGGCCAGCGATCTCAGGAATCCGGCTGCTATTCGGCAGGAGCTGACGTGCTTGCTCAAAGTAACGCACCGCGGTGTCGTAATCCTTTAGGCAGGCGTAGTGGTAATAGCCCTTGGCCACTACGGCCTCGCCGAGATTGGGCTGAAGAGTGAGCGCGGTTTCGGCTGCCTGCCGCGCCTCTTCACGGAGGGCGACCGTGTGGTTGAAGAGCTTGTGTGAGGTAGCCGCGCGCATCAACGTATGATAGCAGCGCCCAACCAAGGGCGAACTTCGGGTCCAACCGCACTGCTTCTCTGAGATATTTCTGTGCGCCAAGGGAGTTGGCGGGTGTGTTTGTGCTTTTCAGACTATAAGCCAGACCACGCAGGTAAGCATCGTAAGCCTCCGGATTGTTTGTTGGTTTAACTGCTAACGCCTGCTCCTCGCGACCGGTCAGCTTCGCCTGCAACGACTCCGCTATTCGTTTGGCGATCTCGCTCTCAACGCCAAAGATGTCAGTCAACTTCCGATCGTAGGTCTCTGCCCAGAGATGGGAATCGGTTTGCGCGTTAATCAACTGCACATTGACCCGCACCTGATCGGCCGCTTTTTGCACGCTACCCTCAAGAATGTTCGCTACGCCAAGCTGCTTCGCGATCTCGCGCAGATTCCTGGGTTTGCTCTGATATTGCTGCGTGGAAGTGCGCGAAATTACTTTTAAGTCTGCGATGCTAGCCAGCCGCGTCAGGATCTCCTCTTGAATGCCGTCGGCGAAATAGGCGTTATCTGGATCGCGCGCTCAGATTTTCAAACGGCAGAACGGCGATTCCGTTTGTTACCGGATGACGGATAAATTCACTTTTCCAAACGATCCAGCCCGCAGCCGCTGCCAGAGCGATCAGGACGATGCCAGTCAGCGCAGCATAGTTGGATTCCGCCGCACCCATTTTCTGCCACGCGTGAAAATTCCAGTGCGCCGCGCCTGGATTGGCTCGTGCTTTAGCCAGCGTTCAAGATCTTCGGCCAGCGCGAGAGCGGAAGAGTAACGGCGCTTTGGATCTTTCTCCGAGACACTTGAGGCAAATTGTGGAGAGATCGCGATCTATTTTCGGATTTAACAGGCGCGGTTGCCGCGGCTCGGTATCCAGCAGTAACTTGATCGTCTCGTAGGTTGTTCCACCGGCAAACGGCGGCTGACCAGTCAGCAATTGGTAGAGCACTGCGCCAAGTCCATAAACATCTGTGGCGCTGCTGACGGCCGCGTTGTTTCCCACAGCTTGTTCTGGCGCCATGTAACTGGGCGTGCCCAGCACTTCCAGCGTGCGCGTGACACGTGCTCTCAGATTCGACTAATCGCGCAAGACCAAAATCGGTGAGATGCGGTTCGCCTTTTGCATCCAGCAGAATGTTCCCCGGCTTGATGTCGCGATGCAGAATGCCGTGTTCATGCGCGTAATGAACGGTGCGCGCTACCTTCGCGATTAATTCCGCCGCCTGCCGGATCGGCATCGGCGTCGCGCCTGACTACTTCGTCAAGCTGGCCGCCTTCGACAAACTTCATGCTGAAGTAGCACGAGCCATCGCGCTCGCCCACTTCGTAGATCGGAACGATGCCCGGATGATCGAGGCTGGCGGCAGCTTCGGCTTCCCGGCGAAAGCGCTTCAGGTGCGCTTTGCTCGCCCACTGACCAAGGCTAATGACTTTTAAGTGCGACTGTGCGATTGAGACTCTTCTGCCGCGCGCGAAACACCACGCCCTGACCGCCGCGACCGACTTCTTCCAGCAATTCGTAATCGCCCAACTCTCCGAGCAGCTCGGCGGCGCGCGCTGTTTTTTGTTGTTAGGCGCTCCATTCTCATCAGTCGCTGAAGGTGTCGTCCGAGCGGCCGGGGTCAGCCGACCTTCGCCGAGGCTTCGGCGGACGAGTCGCCCCGGCTACAGTGCATCCGGAAATTGCCGAGCGCACTTTTCAGCACGCATCTGGGGCAAAGCCCTTCCGGCACGTCGGAAAAGATCTTGGCGCCGCACTTCCGGCAAATTCTGATTACCCTGATCATCGACGGAGTCGCTTGAGCACTCCCCGTTTATCTCCGTAAAATTCTCGCCATACGTTACGCCTCGAGCACCGTGATGAGATGGCGCAGCTCATCTTCGATGTCGCCGGGTGTCGCAACGGTGTTGGCAATTTCCTCTCGCAATAATCGCTTGGTAGCGTTGCCGAAATCGGTAGAACGCCTGCCGGACCGCATTCTCGGTCATGCCCAAGCGCGCGGCGATCTCCGCCTGTGATGGCGAGCCCGGTTCGTCCGGTAGCAATTCCTTTAACGAATCAAACAACGCGGCGTTACCCGCCGCGCGGTATTCATCCTTTAATCGGCTGAGCACGCGCTCCAGCACCGTCAAAGCCCAGCGGCGTTCGTAAATCATTTCGGCAGTCATTGGATCCGCTGGTTCGATCTCGATCCGATCGTCAGCGCGCAGTTCTTCCAACGGAATGAGCCGCTGTCCTTTTCCTCGCTTGATCGCCATCGCCCGACGCCGCTCGTTGGCCAGAAAATATTTCAGTCCCCCAAGCAGAAAGGAACGAAGTCGTCCCTTTTCCTTGCGCACGGCACTCGAGACTTCTGCGCTCCAATAGCTCCGCAAAAAACCCTGGGTGATGTCCTCTGCCTCTTCCGGCCGAATACCCTGTCGTCGCAGAAAGGCGAAAATGGGTCGCCAATAGGTGCGGCAAAGCTTTTCCAGCGCTTCTTGTGCCGCAGGCGATTCGCCTTGCGCCTCCAGCACCACGCTCCAATGCGTCGTCGTAAACGCGACACCACCGTGTTGCCCGCTCGCATCAGTCGCAGCTGTTGAAGTCACCTCATGGGGGCGGCGCTCACGGGACGATCCAAATGAAGAACCGCGCCAAAAAGCAAGCCTGCAGGATCAGCATGTTCTGCATTCCGCGTATTTCGTAACCTGCTCCAACAAGGAACGACGGCTTGGGCAGCCGTCGATGTAACCTGACGGCTGCCACTCGCGGAGCTACGGCGAGCCGGGGAAGCCGTCACTCCGATTCTGGCTTCGACAGGCGACGCACCGGCATGTTAACAAATCCGACATGAAAAATCTGTGGCTCGCCCTCGCATTGCTTGTCGGTAGCGGATCAACTCTTTTTGGCAACGGCGGCGCCTGGCAAGCCGGAGTTCCGGCAACTGGTACTGCCAGCGCCTCGAACAAAGACCAGAACACCGACGTCACGATCGAAAATGAAACGCTGAAAATTGATCTGCATCCGGAGTACGCGGACGTGACTGTCCGTTACCGCATGCACAACACAGGACCGAAGGTGCAACAGGATTTCTTCTTTCCGGTCGAACGCTGGGGAAGAATCCAGACCGCTGACGAGGACCGGGAGAGTGACGATATCAATCGTTACCAAATCACGCGTTGATGGAAAAGGATTGAAATCGACCAACGTGGCCGGACCGAAGGAAGAAAGCAGCGAAGCAAAGAAGAAACCGCCGAAGCGAACCAGGAAGGCAGCGAAGCGAACGAAGAAACGACCGAAGAAACCAGCGAAGCGACGGAAGACAGCAGTCAGGCGGAAGAAGAAGACAGCGGTGCGGAAGAAACCAGCGACGCAAACGAAGAAGACGACGAAACGACTTCGGGCTCGTTCTGGCAAGAGAACGTATCCACGATCAAGTCATGGAAAAATCGGTCATTCCTTTCGAGCGAAATCAGACGCGGGACGTGACGATTCATTACAAGGCGCGTTACGCCGAGAACGATGAATCGGTCTCCGATGATTTGCACATTAGCAACGCGAGCTTTGCATATTCGCTGTCGCCTGCAGCAACATGGAAAGGGCCAATTGGCAAAGGCAAAATTGAGATCAACATCCTGCACCCTGAACCCGAAGACGTTTCGATCGAAAAGCCCAAGGATCGCTTCAAAAAATCAGCGATACCCGTTACGAATGGGACTTTGAAAACCTGAAGCCAACGATGGCCGACGACATCCGGATTGTCGCGCATTCAAAAATACGATTCGTATACGACTGGTTTTTCGGAAGAAGATGCTACCAAGCGTGTCTCCTATGTTCTCAAGGAACATCAATACTTTCTCGATCACACCGATTACGATGCGACGGCAAGTTCGACGCTGGCCGCGCAAGGCAAACACAATTATGACGTCGTTAACATAAAGGACGATCCAACCCGAGAGAGTTCAATCGCCCTGGGCCGAGGGCGTCGAGGGCGATGGCATCGGCGAGAGCATAACGCTTAAACGTGAAACGTCCGCTTCCGCTTTATGGCATTTTGATTCAGCCCGGATATTACGATTACGGCAACAAGGAACCGTGGCTGAAAAACAATCGCGTTGCAGCGCTCGAGATCACGCTGAATGACGAGCACACGTTCACGTGAAACCATTCCCGACGAGATATTCCGAAGGCCTATATCTGATCCGCGTGCGGGATTACACAAAACCGGTTAGCAAAATCAAGATGGTGATTAAGGGCGTGCACCGCGGCACGCAATTTCGCGACACGTGCATCTCGCTCGTTGAATTGCGCGCACCGCTCGGCAAGAAACCTGAAGTTCACGGAGCGCGATGAACGCGAGCACGCAGCCGCGATTTGCTTTGCGGCTGCTCGTTGGCGCCAGCGCTCGCAGCCGTCGGCGCAGCAGCGAACGTTCTGCCCATCTACATCGAGGACAATCACGCCGGCACGTTTTACTGGCTGGCTCAAAATATCGATCTCGACCAGTCATGCACACTCGTCCTTTTCGATGCGCACAGCGACGCATCGGGCATTTTCGATTCCGATAAAATTCGCTACGCGCTTCGAAACGTTGCGTCTACGCAGGATCGCCAAACGCTGCTCGATCGCTGGCGCAGCAAAGGCGCTGTTCAATGCTTCAACTGGATCGAGCCGCTCATGCCGGCGCCGATTGAAAAAGTCATTTGGGTGCCGGCCGAGAAACTTTCGGCATCTCAAATTCGCGAACACCGACAGACAAGCAACGGCGTTGCTCGACGGCCATCTCGAAGCAGCGCCGCGGAAATCGGGATCATTACGAGAGGCGTACGTTGTTTCCGATTTCGAACATCTGGAGAAAGAGATCGACCCAAACCAGCGGCTGATTGTTACAATTGATCTCGATTATTTCGCCGGACTGGCTGCGGCGGAGCAGGAACAAGCATTCGCGCGGATTTGGAATTTCGTCATTGAGCAGCCAAATCTCCGCGCGATCACATTCGCAATTTCGCGTCCGTAGCTTGAAGAGCGAGACGAGGCAGATCGGCTGTTAAAGCTGGCGTTGACGTCAGCGCTTTCGCTGCCCACGGCGCAAATCGAATTCGAGCCGTTCCTTACGTGTTGCCAACGATCACTCGAATCTCGCCAAGAAATTGATGGTGAAAGGAGAAAAGCCGCCGGCGTTCGATGTTGCGCAAATAACTCAAGAACTTCGGGCGCGAATTTTGTCCGAACGTGAGCGCATCAACGTGCGGCATGATAGCGCGCGTTGGCAGCAATTGTTGCGCACCTGGAACGACGAAGCGCCGCGATTGCATCTTGAAGTTAAAGATCGCGAGCCTTCTACAGACGATGTTTGGCGCGTTCCAGCCGATGAGTCCGCCGACGTCCAACTGGTCGTCGAGCCTTGGACCGCGAAACCGGAGAAGATCGAATGGTTTGCGCTGACGCCGAAATTTTGGCGTTGCAACCTGAGCGGTTTATCGGCCGATCAAGTCGGCTTTGTCGCGAACGCCGCGCCGCGTCCTGCATGGAACGAGCTTGCGATTGATTGTCACGATTCTGTTCTGCCGATAACGAAGATCGAGAATTTGTTCGATCCACAGTTGCATTGTGGCTCGGTGCGTTTGCGAGCACGGGCGGTGATCGATGGAAAAGTTCGCGAAACGCCCGTGATGGAATTGCGGCGATTCATCGGCAGCGGTTTTCGCGCGGCCGTTACCGAGCAATTTGGTCTGCCGTATCTTTTCGGGAGCGGCGAATTGTCAGAAGCTTCGAATACCGGACCGGAAACCAATCTCGGTGCCGATTGCGCAAACTTTGTCGTTTACGCGTTGCGCCGGCAGGGCCAGCGCATTCCATGGTCGGACCCGAAGCGACTGCGCCAGCACCTTGATCTTGATCGCGCGATCAGCCACACCGGGCACACCGAGAATTACAGCGGAGGATTTGCAGCGCGGCACAATCGTTCATCTCGGGACACACGTCGCTGCAGTGATCGAGGATCGAAATCCCTGTTGGCATTCTCGATGAAAACGATCTCGTGGCGCACCAACTCCTGCCGCCCCGGAACTGGTGACGCTGGGCCAACTCCTCAGAGAGCGTAGAAAGAATCGCTTCGATTTGTATCGCGTCCCGCCAGCAAAATCCGCGGCCAGATTGATTTTCGGTGGCGACGTCATGCTTCGGTCCGCAGTTGCGCCAGCAAAGATCCAAAACGGCACAGACCCATTTGAAGGTATTGCATCGCTGATTCGTCAGGCGTCATTCGCCGCCGCAAACTTGGAATGCACGATTTCGAATCTCGGCGGCGCCACAAACCGATATGCGTTCCGCGCTCCGGCACAATCCGCGCAATTGCTCCGCCGGGCCGGCTTTGACGCAATGGGCCTGGCAAATAACCATGCGTTGGATTTTGGTCCGGTGGCATTGCACGATTCCGCAGCGCACTTGCTTCGGGAAGAAATTGAGCCAGTCGGAGTTGAAACACCGAGCAGGAAGGCTTGCGATCCGAGTTTTTCTCTCTGTCCGATGGAAAAAGAATCGCCGTGCTCGCGATCAGCGATGTTGACCCTAAGCCGAGTAGCCAAATCGCCGGCGTCGTCTGTTCGCGCCCAGCTTGGACGCCGCGATTACGAAAGCGCGATCACACGCGAATCTTGTCGTTTGCCTGGTCCACTGGGGAATCGAAAACAGCGAGAAAATCACTGACGAACAACGCGAACTCGCCCGTTGGCTGATTGATCGCGGCGTTGATCTCGTCGTTGGCTCGCACCCACATTGTGTGCAACCGCTCGATTTTTATCACGGCTGTCCAATTGCGTATTCACTCGGTAATCTGGTATTCGACGGCGCGCCAACGGTCGCATCATGGAATCGCGGCGCGTTACTCGAGGTCGGTTTAAACGAAGGCGCGAAAATTTCATCGGTGTCTTTGATCCCCGTAGTTCTTGAAGACGGCCTTCCGCGCGTGGAAGTCACTGAGAGCAATCGTTTCGGCAGCCGTTGAATTGAAGCGATGATGGCTGCGAAGCCGTCACTCGCTGCTGCCTTGTCATCGCGCGGCGACCTGCGTGAAGATCAACGATCCATGGCTCTGCGACTGCCGAAACAGGATTATCACGACATTGAGCGCGTCATCGAGCTGGATTTTGTGCGCGCAACTGAAGCAGCAGCGCTGAACTCGTTGCGCTGGCTCGGGCGCGGCGACAAGGAAGCAGCCGACGCGGCAGCCAGCGACGCCATCCGCGGCATGTTCGATCTAATGAACATCTGCGGCGAAGTGGTGATCGGCGAGGGAATCAAGGATAATGCGCCGGGCATTTTCAAAGGCGAACAACTCGGCACGTGGTATCCCGGTTCGCCGGAATTTCACATTGCCGTCGATCCAATCGACGGCACGACGAACATTTCCAAAGGCGCGCCCAATTCGATCAGTTGCATCGCGGCAGCAAGCCCCGAGGAAGGCGTGAAGGTGGCGCTGCGCGACATTCCTTCGTTTTATATGTCGAAGCTGGCGTATGGGCCGCGCGTGATCGAATACATGAAAAAACGCGGCGATTCGCTTCACCTCGACATGCCGATCGCCGAAATGCTGGCAATTGTTGCGCACGCGGTGAACAAGCGCGTGCAGGACGTGGCGGTGATGATGCTGGACCGGCCGCGTCACAAAGAAATCGTGGAACAGATTCGCGCGGCAGGCGCATCGTTGCGGATGATTGGCGACGGCGACATTGCCGCGGCTATCGCGCCGTCGTTGCCCGAGGCGGACGTCGATCTTTACATGGGCATCGGTGGTGCGCCCGAAGCAGTGCTGGCGGCGGCTGCGATCAAATGCCTCGGTGGCGATATGCAATGCAGAATGTGGCCGCGCGACGAAAGGAGCGAAAGAGCCTGGTCGCCGACGGCCATGAACAAGATCTCGATCGCGTCTATTCAGCCGACGATCTGGCCAATGGCCAGAACATCATTTTCTGCGCGACCGGCATCAGCGACAGCGCGCTTCTTCCCGGTGTGCGAGCGCGCGGCGGCGTCACGGCAATCACCCACTCGATCCTCATGCGAGCGAAGAGCAAAACCGTGCGTTTTGTTCGAGCCCGGCACGACTTGCAGATAAAGACGATCCGGCTTCGGTCGGATAATCGCGAACACATCCTTTGAGATCCAACAGAAACGGGTCCGCGAAGGTGCGTTTTCCGTCCGGTCATTCCCGCAATACGGCGACCCACAATCTCACCGCTCCCTCTTCCTCTGAATCTTCTTCTCCAGAGAGCAGACTAAGAGGTAGCGGAAGAGGAAGTCCTTTTTTGCGGACGGGGGCCGAATCGACGGCCGGAACGCAGCAAGCGAAATAGATGGGAAGCCGTCGCTCGTTGTCGTCTACGCCTGCCTCTGCGTCTTGAGCAGCTTGATTGCGTCGCGCAACTCGGCAGCCCGCTCGTAAAGTTCCTTCGCGATCGCCGTTTCCATTTCGCGCTGCATGACTTCCAGCTTCGAGAGCGGGCGTTTCGATTTTACTTCCTCAAGCCATTCGTCGAGAAACGCGATCTCCGCGCTTTTCGACGACCAGCTCCGGAAAGTTTGACTGTTGCAAAAATCCACAATCGCTTCGCGGCCGCGCTCAATTTCCGCTATGGCGTCGGCAAATTTTCCCTGAGCAAGAATGATGGAAGCCTTGGCGCGCGTATTCATCATGAGCACGTAAGGCCGAAACTGTTGCAGGCTCCAGGAGAAATCCTCGCGATCGGTGTGATCGTTGACGAAAGTAAAAAGGTCGAGATTCCGCTGCGTATCGCGCACGACGCCTTCGAAATCGTTAATCTGAAACAGGCTCAGATACCGATGATAATATTGGATGCCTTCCTGTTGCAGCTCCGCGCATTGCTCGGGGGTAAGCTCGTAAGCCTCGCCCTTCTGTTCGGCCCGCGTCGCGCGCTTCCGATGGTATCCAGGAGCGATTCGCAATTATGCGGACGCCGGCCATCGGGTCGTCCGGTGATTTCCATTTGCAACACGCCGAGATCCACGCGCAGCTGCAATTTTTCGCGACCGTCGAGCCCGGTGATTTTGCGCACTTTAACGGTGCCGCTCTCGTAGGGCCAATCCTTCAGAATGGTGTTGAGATCCAAGCTCATCGTGACGAAACATCCAAACATTTAATGATCGCTTGTCAATAACTTCACGGTTGGGCGGCGATGCGGGCGAGCGAATCGTTGCACAAATTTCCACTAGTCACTACATACTGCTGATTTAGCATTGCCTCGATGGAAGATTCGATCGACACGTTCATTCGTTTTCTCGCGGTCGAGCGTGGTCTTTCCGAAAATTATCAGCTTTCGACCCAAAGATCGCTGACCGAATTCGCGCAATGGTGCGGTGCGAAGAAAAATCACTCACCCGCGCGACGTGACTCTGCCGGTGATGAGTGAGTATCTTGCGGACCGCAAACGCGCCGGCCTTTCGGCCTCTTCGATCAAGCTGGTTGTGGTTGCGCTCAAGATTTTTTCGGTTTCTCGCCGGCAAAGGAATCATCGAGCGTGATCCGGCCGAGGCATTGGCGCTGCCTCGGATAGAGCGTTACCTCCCGGAAACGCTGAACGAATTGCAAGTGGAGCAGTTCCTGGAAAAAATCGACACCAAAGCCGTTCATGGTTTACGCGACCGGGCGATGATCGAGCTGCTTTACGCAAGCGGGCTGCGCATTTCGGAACTGGCAAATGCGCGACTGGAGGATTTCAATTTCGAACAGCGTATCGTGCGCGTGACTGGCAAAGGAAACAAGACCCGTCTGGTGCCCGTTGGGCGAAAAGCATGCGAAGCCCTGGCAGCATATCTCTCTGCCGAGCGACCAAAACTGGTGAAGCCGCGCACTAGCAGCGAAATTTTTCTCTCCGAACGAGGCACGAAATTAACCACAGCGCGGATTTGGCAGATCGTTAAAAAGCACGCGCAGCGCGCCGGACTGGAAAGAACGTTTATCCTCACCTTCTGCGGCACAGCTTCGCAACGCATCTGCTCAGCAACGGCGCGGATCTTCGAATCATCCAGGAGATGCTGGGCCACGCGGACATATCGACGACCCAGGTCTATACCCATGTCGATCAACAACGGCTCAAGGCTGTGCATCGCCAATTTCATCCGCGCGCGTAGCGGATGAAACGACGCTGACCGGCGGGTTTTGAGCCGGGGATTTGTGTTGAACGCCCATCGACCATCGAGTATCCAGCATCCACTTGTGGTGAGGCAGCTATCTTTATGAAGCGAATTCTGTTCCTTTTAATCGCGCTGGCCGTCGCTGCATTTGCCGGTTGGTACTACTGGCAATTTTCGCAACGATTTTCAAGCGCTCCAGTAGCCGGGCTTCTGCCGCGCGAGACGATTTTTGTAGCGCAAATCCCGGACTTCAACCGCGCTCGCGATGAATGGCAGCACTGCGACATTTATCAGCTGTACCGGGAGCCTGCGGTGCAGGATTTTTGCGCAAGCCGCTGGGCAACGTTCCAAAAACGGATGCGGTATCTCAAACGCTACTGGACATCGAACAGCTCGCACCCAAGAACGCCTTCGTTGCGCTGACCTCTATCGACAATAACAATCCAAAATTTGTCGGCGGCTTTCATTTTCGCGGCAGCCAGGAAGAAGCGGAGCGCATTATTGGCAAATGGCGCTCGATGTTAATGGGACAAAATTCAAGCCTCAAGCGCGAGAAAGTGCAATATCAAGGCCACGAAATCGAGGCGACCAAAACGGGTTCGTTCACTATCGCGACCGCGTATGATCCTCCGTGGTTTTTCGTAACGACAGATGCGGCGGACATGCAGGCGTTGCTCGATCGTGCCGATCGCCGTTCATCAGATTCAGATAACAGGCTCGACAAGGACGAGGCGTATCGTGCAGCCATTTCGCGTCGGCCCTCCAACGACGTGGCATTCTTTATCTGCAGCCGAAGACGTTCTCGCAACGACTCGCGGCGTTGCGTGCTGCTGTCGGATCAACCCCGGCTCCCGGCGAAGGCACGATGCTCGAGAAAATGCGCTGCATTACCGGCTCAATGCGATTCGAGAACGGAAAATACACGACGTGCTTTTCCTGGGCATGCCGAAGCTGGAACAGAACACGACGCTCACGCCGCTCGTCGCTGTCTCTCGGGACGAAGGAGACATTCTTTTACCTCGCGATGCTGCTCAATCTCGGGGAAAGAATGGACACTCTCAACCAGGCGGCGGCCTTTGCGGGGACGAAGATTTTTCAGGCGCTTAGCGATAGCGGGATCACCGCCGCTGATTGGAAAGCGGCATTCGGCATCGAGCTCGGATCTTTGGCTAATTGGCCTTCAGGCGCGCATTGGCCGTCGCTGCTTGTGACCCTGCCGGTGACTGACGCGACCAAAGCACGGACAGATCGTGGAAGCGCTCTTACGAGCCGAGGAAGATGGTTCGTGGACAGCTACCGAGAAAGATGGCGTCCGCTATTTTTCGAAGCAATCTGCTGCCAGCTTTGTCGCGATCACGCCTACGATCGCTTTGTCTGATCGGATTCTAATCGCTGGTTTGGATCCCACGTCTGTGGAAGAGGCAATTAAGCGCGCACGTGGTAGCTCGTCTGAACTTGCAGACTCTCAAACTTACAAGGCAGCCGCGCGCCTGCTGCCAGCGCCCACGAACTTTTTGCCTACATCGATACGGTGCAGTTGTATTCGCGGCTCGATGCTTCGCTGCGGCCGATGTTGTTAATGGCTGCGGCATTCGTCCCGGCGGTTGCTGGCTCGATCGATCCCACCAAACTCCCAGCGCCGGAAGTCATCACAAAACATCTGAGCCCTATTGTCTCTTCGCAGCGATACGACGGCGACGGTTACATGGCTGAGTCAATCGGACCCATTACGTTGGACCAATTAGGAATAGGCGTTGCCATTTTTAGCAGTTTCGGTGCGGCGGCTGCGCGGCAGACTGGTTTGGGCGCCCCTGCCACAGCGCTTCCCCGGCACCGAGTCCATCTCCGACGCCCTGAAATAGCGGAATTTTGCGGTTCCCCCGTTCGGAACTTGCAAAACTGGCGGGCTTAAGCCGCCCGGCTGTGCCATTCCGGCACGGCTTGAGTTTCCCTAACGAAAGCGAAGAAAACTGCTGCAATTTCTCAAAAATCTGCTATCGTCCAGCCCCTATGGCTATTCTAAAGAAAAATGCATTCTCCCGTCGGGTTCCCGATCTGGTAACTGAGGAGCTGGTTGCTGTCCTCTCTCGGCGTTCTTCGTTCGAGTTCAAGCAGCTGTTCGACATCGTGCACGAGAATCTTCGGGCGCGGAATGCTGCCAGCGGCGGCGAGGAAATGCTGCGGCTGCGAGCCTACGAGAAGTTGCAAAACCTCGTGGCGCGCGGTGCGGTCAAAAGAATGGCAAGAAATACAAGGGCTTGCCGGCGGCTCTGGCTGCAGGCAATTGCACAGCAGAATGGTCATCTGGCCGGCGTAAAGTAAGCCGGTTTTCAGGACGAACTGGCTTCAGGCCAACTTCCCGGATGCTGCGCGACTATTTGCCGGTGCTCCTGCAAATCATTGTTGTCGCTCTGTTTGCTGTTTCAGCACTGCTCGTCAGCATCCTGGTAGGCAAACGCGGAAGACGCACGCGAGCGAAAGACACCGCATATGAATGCGGGATGATTCCGCAGGGCGAACCGCAGCCGCGGTTCAGCGTGAAGTTCTATGTCGTGGCAATGCTCTTCATCCTGTTCGACCTCGAGATCGTGTTTATGTATCCGTGGGCGGTCGTTTACCGCGACGCGATCAAGCAAGGCAGCGCGATCTTCTGGAGCATGCTCAGCTTTATTACGATCCTGATGGTTGGCTACGTGTACGCCCTCAAAAAGGCGCGCTCGATTTCAGAAAATAACGCCGCCGAGCCTTGCCTCGGCGGCCTCCGATTCGTTAGATCCTACCGTGATGCACGTACTGCAGCGATCCGCCGAGAACAACGCTGGAGTTATCGAGCACGTTCTGCCGCAAGACACGACACCCGACGATGTGGAATTGAGCATCGTCATCCCGGCGATGAACGAGGAAATCACCGTGGGAGAATTCATGGAATGGTGCAAGGAAGGCATCGAGCGCGCCGGCGTGACCGCACAAATCCTCATCGTCGACAGCTCGACTGACAACACGCCGAAGATCGTGCTTGAACACGGCGGCGAGGTTTTACGCGTTCCGAAGCGGGGAGTCGGTAGCGCGTACCTGGACTCACTTCCATACATCCGCGGAAAATGGATTTTGATGGGCGACGCCGACTTAACTTACGATTTTCGCGAAATCGCTCCGTTCGTGGAGGAATTCCGGAAAGGCGCGGAGTTCATCATGGGCAGCCGGTTTCGAGGCAGCATCGAAAAAGACGCGATGCCGAAATTGCACCGTTACTTCGGCACGCCTCTGACGAACTGGATTCTGAACCGGATTTATCGCAGCAACTTTTCCGACATCCATTGCGGCATACGCGGCGTGACTCGTGAAGCATTGGACAGAATCAACATCACGTCGCGTGGCTGGGAATACGCAAGCGAAATGGTGCTGAAGGCGGCGCGACTGAAACTCATCAGTTCGGAAGTGCCGATCAAGTTTTACAAGGATCGCGAAGGACGACTGAGCCATCACTTGCGCGTGGGCTGGCGATCGCCGTGGCTCGCGGGTTGGGTCAACCTGAAAGTGATGCTGGTTTACGCGGCAGATTCATTCCTGCTTAAGGCCGGTGCTGTGCTTCTGGTAATTGGATTGGTGCTTTCTCTCGGCCTGGCAGCCGGGCCGGTGAGGATCGGCAGAATTGGTTTTAGCCTGTACTGGATGCTGCTCGGAGTGACGTGCGCGACTTTGGGTTACAGCTCAATTCAAATCGGAGTTCTTGCGCGCGTCATGCACGGATTAAAACCTCGATTCGTGGAACGGCTCCAAAAATTATGACTTTCGACCGTGGGATGATCGCGTCGGCTGGTCTCAGCGTCGCGGGCCTGGTGCTTCTCGGGAATCTGACCTATCACTATTTGAAACGCGGACTGCAACTCGAAGCGATTTCGCACCCTGCTATTCTCGGTCTACTGCTCGTTATCCTCGGATTCCAAACGTTCGGCTTTACGCTGCTGATGGAAGTGGCAAAACGCGTCATCTCAAGATCCCGGCAGTGAGTCTGCGCGCGCATGAAAGTTATGGGCAGCACGGACTGACTCCGGTCGATCGCCTGGGAGTGTGGCTATCTCAGCGCGCGATACGCCGGCATCTGCCCAGCCGCAACGATCTGGAGGTGTTGGAACTCGGTTGCGGCTATCGCGCCACGCAGTTGATCGCCTTGGAACCAAAAGTTAAAGCGAGGCATCGGAGTGGATTTTCAGATCGCGCCGGAGTTGCAAACGCTGGAGAAATTCACGTTCCATCAAGGGACAATCGAACAAACGCTGCCAAACCTCGAAAGCGAAACCGTGGACGTCGTCATGCTCATCTCGGTATTGGAACACCTGGCTGAGCCGCAGTTTGTCATCCAATCTGCGTGGCGCTTGCTCAGACGCTCGGGGTTGCTGCTGGTAAATGTCCCGACGTGGAGCGGGAAGCGATTCCTCGAGTTGTCCGCATTCCGGCTCGGATTCAGTCCGAAAGTAGAGATCGACGATCACAAAATGTATTACGACAAACGCGATCTGTGGCCCATGCTGGTTCGCGCCGGGTTCAAGCCAAGTCAGATCCGATTGCGGTATCACAAGTTCGGTTTGAATCTCTTTGCAGCTGCCAGGAAGGACGGCCGACCAGCATAACTAGCGAAACTGGTCACAGCCTCGACTGATCGCGTTTCAGTCGGCATATATTACTTCCTGTGCAGATCACTGACGGCAACCGGGCGCCGAATCTTCTGCCGGTCACTCTCGTTCTCAGCGTGGTCCTCTGGTTGTTCACCATGACTGGCGGCCGAGATATTTTTGTTAAGGAAGTGCTCGGCGGCGCCTACGATTCGCAGGCGGAACACTTTCTGCGAGGCGACGTGGAGGTCGATGCAGACTGCGATCGCGACATGAAACAATGATCGTGAACGGCAAAGTGCGGATGTATTTTGGGCCGTTCCCGCGCGTTGCTTCGCATTCCGCTGAATTTCATCTATCCAGCGGGACACGGGAAATGGTCGCGAATTTCAGGATTTTGCGCGGGAGTCATCGCACTGTTTGCCTTTGCCGGTCTGGTGCGAACTGGCCTTGCGTTCATCCCCGCTTTCGTCGCGCGCGCGTAACTGGATCGGCAACGCCTGCATGATCGGATTCGCGCTTGGCTCACCGTTGCTGTTGTTGCTGGGCAATCTGTCCATCTACGACGAAGCAATCATCTGGGGGTTCGCGTGGTCCCTCGCTGCGCTCTATTTTGCGTGCCGATCTCGAACAACTGAGGGCGCAGCGTTAACGCGGTCACTGCTTGCGTTTTCGTTTTGCGCCGGCGCGGCTCTACTTTCGCGGGCGACGTTCGGCGCGCCTTTCGTCCTGATTGCGCCACTACTTGCCATTCGTTTGTTCCACCGACAGCCCATCCGGAACATTACCGCGCTGCTTCTGCCGCTCGGCGCTGCATTCGTTTTTTACCTGTTTCTTAGCTACGCGAGATTCGGTGACTTCAGCGGCATGAACATGAGGTATAACATCAATCCGGTTCAACGCGATTTCGCGGTAAAGCACGGACTTTTTCGAATCGAACGTGTGCCTTACAGCTTTGCGGACTATTTCGTTTTGCGAAGTCCCAAACTGCAGCGTGAGGCTCCGTTTTTGAAAGCGAACCGGACAAGATTATCGACCATGAGAATCTTTATGTGATGCCTTTCACTGAGACATACTCTTCGCTCTTGTGGTCTTCATCCTGGATTCTGCTCGGGGCTGTGATCGGCGTGGCGATGTTGCTGCGACCCGGAGGTGCTGACGGCGTGGATCGCGCCATCGCCGCGATTTTCCTGCTTCAAGTTATCGTGATTCTGTCCTTTCATGGGATTGTGCCAGCGTTACATTGCGGAGCTTTTTCCATTTCTAATCTTCGCTTTTCTGATCTTTCTGCGGCAGGGCAAAATTGCATTTCAGTTGCGCTATTTGTTTATCGGACTGGTTGTCGTCTCGGTGGTGATCAACTCATTGACGACCGTCTCGTGGCTCGTGGAAGCAGACATGAACGTGCCGGCGGAAACCCGGGCGAAATGGAATCAGTTTCTGGGCAGAACGTCACGAAGTTAACCGGCGAACGGGAGCGCTGGACAAGCCGCTCCGGTCTTTCCATGTTGGCGTTCCCGAAATATTCGACGCTGTTGGTATGCCGGAAGTAAGCCAAGGACCAAATCTATTGGCAGTTGCCATCGTACTTGCTCTGCTCCTGTGGATCATCGCGACCACAGGGGTCGCCAAATTTTCATCAATGAGGTCTTAGGTGACGCTTACGATTCCCATAGCTGAGCATTTCCTTCGTGGAGACGTTGGCGTTGACGTGGCGGCGAGCCGCTGGGAAACGATGATGGTGAACGGTAAGGCGCGTATTTATTTCGGGTCGTTTCCAGCGTTCGCCCGGATGCCGCTAAATTATCTCTATCCCGCGGGTAGGGGCGCTTGGTCGCGCTTTTTGTGGATTCTGCGCGGGAATTGTCGCGCTGGCGGCTTTTGCCGGACTCCTCCACACGGCGTTGCGATCGTCTGCACTATCAACTCGTTGGCAGAAATGGATGGGAGGCGCGTGTTTGGTGGGTTTCGTTTTTGGTTCTCCTCTTCTGTTTTTTGTCGGAAGCCCGACTATTTACAACGAAGCAATCCTGTGGGGATTTGCCTGGTCTGTGGCCTGTCTCTATTTCGCTTTGCGATCCCGAGAGTCAGAGGGCGCAGCATTGATGTGGTCGCTGCTTGCCTTTTCATTTTGCGCCGGCGCAGCTCTACTTTCCCGTCCGACGTTCGGCGCGCTCTTCCTCCTGATTGCGGCTCTCTTTGGAATTCAATTGTTCCAGAGGCGATCCATCCGCAATCTTGCGGCGCTCTTGCTGCCGCTCGGGGCTGCGCGCTCGTTTTTACGTCACTCTTACGTATGCCAAATTCGGCCATCTCAGCGGGATGCCCCTGGCCTATTCGATCAATCAGGATCAGCGTAATTTTGCTGTGAAGCACGGGATTTTTCGAATCGAGCGTGTGCCTTACAGTTTCGCCGACTATTTCTTGTTGCGTTACCCGGAGCTACAAAACGACTTCCCGTTTCTTCGCGTGATGTGGCGCCACTTCAATCATCCAAATCTCTATGTTATGCCGTTTAGCGAAACCCACTTGTCGATAATCTGGTCATCATCCTGGCTGCTGGTAGGCGCAATCATCGGCTTTATATTGCTTTGCCGACGTGAAAGCACGGACGTGCTGGATCGTGGAATCGCTATCAGCCTTCTTGCACAAGTCATTCCTAATTTTATCTTTCATGGGGCTTGTGTCAGCGATACACTGCCGAAATTTTCCCGTTTCTCATTTTCTGCTTCATCATTTTTCTCCGGAAAGGCGGTATAGTTCTTGTGCGCACGCGATATGCAATCCTGGGCTTGGTCGCGCTTTGCACAATTATCAACACACTCTCAACTGCTTTTTGGCTGGCACACGACACAAATCTTCCTATAGAAACCCGCACATTCTGGAAGCTCGGACATAACATAAATTAGCTGTTCCACTCCTCACGTCAGCATGACAGCTTCGAGTCCGCATTGAACGAAAACCAGGACCAGAACCGTGCCCACGATTAGGGTTGAACCTCGCGCGATTTTCCTATCGGTGAAGAGAAATGCCGCAAGATAAAACGAGAGCAGAGCCGGCAATATCAGTCGCGGCGTCCAGTATCCGAAAAGCGCGCCGCCATGGACAAATGGAATGAGAAGAAACACGATCAAGAAGAACGCAATTCCGAGAATGGCGGTCACATCTTCTCGATTGAGCTTGCGGTCGATGAGATTGCGAAACGCGTGAAAGAGGCTCCACGGCACGGAAACGAGAACGAGAACCGTCCAGATCACTCCCAAACACATGGACGCTTGCATCACCGGTGTCTTCCACCTTTGTCTCGTCTTTTGATCAGGAATTAGCACGCTTCCGAAATTCTGCGGCACCGTCGAGACCTGAAACAAGTTCATGGTGTCGGTAAAGATGCCGAGATGTATTAGTCCCGAGATAGCTATAGCGGTGGCCCTGCAGAATTTCACGCTTGAAATATTCAGGCGCGCTGAACAGCTGTATGTCGGTGCATTTAACCAAGAGAAGGTCTCGGTAATTCATTTCAGGTGCTTCGCCTTTCGCGAGCCAGTGCTTTTCGGTGTTATAGCCATGGACGCGGCTGCTCGCCCAGAAACTGTGCAGCTGCGAGGGCGGAAGGAAGCAGAAGCGGTTAGCGCGCAAATTGCCACGAATCGTTGAACCTTCCATCGATGTTCCGCCCAAACGCTAAGCAGAATGAGGAACACGGCGGGAATGAACGCCATAAAACCGTATTTCGTCCAAACGGCGACAGCCAGTCCGAGGCTGAGAAGCACGGCGCCTCTGACATTCGGCGTTTCCTCAGACAGAAATCTGTTTAGCAGAAAAAGCACGAGGACGAACAACGGAACCGTCATGCTGTCCGTTCCAATTGTGGCGGCATGGATGACCCGAACCGGCAGGAATGCCAGAAAGAACACCATTGCCAAATGAATCAGACGACTGCGAAACCGCTGTTCTGTGTAACTAAAAACCACCACATCGCGAACGTGTTTAAAGCTGACTGCGCGATTGAGAGCGCGATCGGAAAGCCGTTGTTGCTTCCGATAACCAGAAAGAGCCAGTGACCTAACACATAGTAGGTCGGTGGGCTCGTGGTCGAGAAGTCAAAAATCTTAGGCCATTTGGTCAGCCGGGCGAAATGCGTGTAGTAATCTGGGCCGATGTAGCCTCCACGAAACGCTGCGAACACAGAGAGAACGAAAGAGGATCCGAGCGCCAATAGCCACAAGATGCGCGCGTCGCGGGAATTTCTGATTAAATAAGTTTTGGTGGGGGTCATCGTCTGGCGACTTGGATTCAGAAGCTGACGGAACTCAGCTAGAACGTCAATACGGCTGCGCTCGCCCCGACTGGACAACTCGGCCTCACTTTTCGATAGTCGCATTCCGGAAATGATCATCACGCGTTCTCCATTGCGAATCTCGCTCGGCGGCGGCGGGACTGATCTGCCTTCGTATTATCGCAACCACGGCGGATTCCTAATAGCCGCGGCAATCGACAAATACATTTACATCACTGTTCATCGCCGGTTTGTGGATGGTTTTTTGCTGAAGTACTCCCATCTCGAGGAGGTAGCCAGCATCGACGAAATCAAACACCCGATCATCAGGGAAGCACTCAAACTGGCCGGCGTGCAGGAACGAAATCTTGAGATCGCAAGCATGGCCGATATCCCAGCGGGGACGGGGCTCGGCTCGTCTGGCAGTTTCACAACGGCGCTGCTCAAAGCCCTGCACGCATTGCGCAAAAATCTGGTGCACCCGTCTGAGTTGGCCGAGCAGGCCTGTTGTATCGAGATGGAAAAACTGCGCGAACCAATAGGTAAACAGGACCAATACATCTCGGCGTATGGCGGGATCACTTGTTTTGAGTTTCTGCCGGATGGCCGCGTGCAGGCGTCACCGCTCAACGTCTCTGAAGAAACTTTGTTGGAGCTGGAGGATAATTTGTTGCTGTTCTTTACAGGCTACGCGCGCTCAGCCTCAAAAATCTTGCAGGAACAACACGATAAAAGCACGCAATCTGACGAAGCGATGCTGGAGAACCTGCATTTCGTAAAGGAACTCGGGCGCCAAAGTCAGCGCGCGTTGGAAGGCAATAATCTTCGCGAATTCGCGCGGCTGATGGACGTTCACTGGCAGCGGAAAAAGGAACGCTCGGCCATCATGAGCAACGAGTTTATCAACGACTCTTATGATGTCGCGATGGCGAACGGCGCCCTGGGCGGAAAATTAATCGGCGCCGGCGGCGGCGGTTTTCTCATGTTCTACGCCGAAGATAAGGCTCGCCTGCGTGATGCGATGCGCGAGAGAGGATTGACGGAAGTGCGTTTCCGATTCGAGCCCGAGGGCACAAAGATTCTCATTCAATGACGGCGCGAAGGAGAGACATCGACTTGGCGAATTGGCCCGTGGCCATTCTCGCTGGCGGCCTTGCCACGCGACTCCGGCCGGCAACTGACAAGATCCCGAAGGCGCTGTTGAGCGTGGCTGGCGAACCATTCCTCGTCCACCAGTTGCGGCTGCTGCATTCCGAAGGCTTTCGTAAGATCGTACTATGTGTGGGCTATCTGGGTGAGCTGATCGAGGCGAAGATTGGCGACGGAAAACGACTCGGCTTGCAAATTGATTATTCGTTCGATGGGCCAACGCTTCTCGGAACCGGCGGTGCGCTGAAGCGCGCCATTTCGAAGCTCGGCGAGCAATTTCTGGTAATTTACGGAGACTCATACATGCCGGTCGATTACGCCGCGGTCGTGGAAGCTTTCGTTCGGAGCGAGAAACCGGCTTTGATGACAGTGTTCGAAAACGAAGGCCGCTGGGATGCGAGCAATGTTTGGTTCGAAGCCGGGGAAATTCATCGATATGACAAGAAAGTGCGCACACCGGAAATGCGGCACATCGATTACGGCATCAGCGTTCTGACCGCAGCGGTATTCGCTGGCTTTCCCGACAATGCGCCATTTGATTTGGCCGATCTATACTCGCGTCTCGTATCCGAGAAACAAATGGCTGCGTATGAAGTGAAACAACGGTTCTATGAGATCGGCTCGGCGGAGGGTCTTGCGGAACTTGATGCGCTGTTGCGCAATAACACAGTTTCCCTTCCTGCATGAGCTACTCAAAACAACACTTGCGCGAGGCGACCGAAATCGTCGCGAAGCTCGACCCGGCGCTTTGCGAAAAAGCCGTGGAATTACTCGCAGCAGTGCGCGCGCGCGGCGGCCGGCTTTTCATTCTCGGCGTGGGAGGCAGCGCGGCGAATGCTTCCCATGCGGTGAACGATTTCCGCAAGCTCGCAGGGATCGAGGCGTACGCGCCTACCGATAACGTCTCGGAGCTGACGGCTCGCACCAACGATGACGGATGGCCCTCAGTTTTCGCCGAATGGCTTAAAGGAAGCCGACTCAACGGAAAAGACGCGATTCTTGTATTGTCGGTAGGCGGCGGCAGCCTTGAAAAAATGTCAGTCCGAATTTGGTGAGCGCACTGCAACTCGCGAAGGAACGAGGTAGCGCGATCCTGGGGATCGTGGGCCGCGACGGAGGATACACCGCGCAGGTTGCCGACGTGGCGATTGTCATCCCGACAGTCAATCCCGCAAACGTCACGCCGCACACCGAGGCGTTCCAAGCCGTGGTTTGGCATTTGTGGATTTCGCATCCCACTCTCAAAGTCGCCGAGACGAAATGGGAAAGCATGAAGTAGCGCGACGCGCAGTGTTTCTCGATCGCGACGGAGTAATCAACCGGGTCGCGGTCCGGAACGGAACGCCCCATCCTCCATCTCACGTCGAGGAGTTCGAGCTTTACGAGGATGTTCCGGACGGATGTGCGCGGCTTAAGGCTGCGAACTTCCTCCTGGTTGTCATCACCAACCAGCCCGACGTTGGCCGCGGCACCCAGAGTCGCGAAGCCGTTGAAGCGATGAATCTGAAAATGCAATCGGCGCTTCCATTACTTGATCGTATTGAGATTTGCTATCACGCCGGCGAGCGTTACGGCCAGCCGTGCGATTGCCGCAAGCCGCGACCAGGCCTGATCCTCCGCGCAGCTGCTGAGCTGAACATTGATCCTAAAAGCGAGTTATGTCATAGGCGATCGCTGGCGCGATGTCGATTGCGCGCGCGCCGCAGGTTGTCGCGCGATTTTCATCCAGCGCGGTTACAAAGAAAGCTTGCGCGAAGCGCCCGATTTTACCGTCGCGAATTTCAACGATGCCGTGAGCGCCGTTCTCCGCGACGCGGGTCTCTGAGAACTGCTTGCATTTGGCGGTGGCCGTTGAGTAGGCTGGAAGGGATGACTGAACGCTTGCTGGACCTGCCCGTGAAAATCTTCGCGGACGGCGCCGACCTTCAGGGGATCGCGGAGCTTTCGCGCCAGCCCTACATCCATGGCCTGACGACAAATCCGACTCTGATGCGAAAAGTCGGTCTGACCGATTACGAAAGCTTTGCCAAAGCAGTCTTGAAAGAAGTGAAATCTAAACCGATCTCGTTTGAAGTTTTCTCCGACGATTTTGCAGAGATGCGCCGGCAAGCGCTCAAAATCCACGAGTGGCAGGACAACGTTTACGTTAAGATCCCAATCACAAACACCAGTGGCGAATCCTCTGTTCCGTTGATCGAGCGATTAGCTGGTGAAGGCGTGAAGCTAAACATAACGGCGATGCTGACGCCGCGTCAGGTAACAGCCGTCGCTGCCGTGCTGAACCCGAGCGTCCCATCGATCCTGTCAGTCTTCGCTGGACGAATCGCCGATACCGGGGTCGACCCATCGCCGATAATGAAGGAGTCGCTCGAGATCGTGCGGGCTTTGCCGAAGGCTGAACTCCTCTGGGCGAGCGTTCGTGAGGTGCTTAACGTTTTCCAAGCTGCGGCCTGCGGTTGTCATATCGTTACCGTGCCGCACGACATTCTGAAAAAACTCCTCGAACTCGGAGGCAAAGATCTCGACGAGCTCTCGCTCGATACCGTCCGCATGTTCCACCGGGACGCCGTCGCTGCCGGTTTCAAGCTCTGATGGAGGCCGACACACCGAAAAAGCCGGGGAGGTACGAGCTTTGGCTGGCGATTGCCATCTCGTTGTTCGCCGCTCTCGCCTTCTATTTCTCGACAAATCCGACGCTGCACGATCTGGATTATACCGCCGAGATCGCTTCGGCATTGCTGCGCGGCGATCTCGGCCTTCGCGAAAAGCCGCCCGAGTGGCTCAACGAGATGATTCCGTACGGGGATAAATATTATTCCGCGTTTCCGCTGGGCGCCGTGTTTAGCATGGTGCCGGTTGCACTGCTACAAAAAGCGTCACTGATCCACGATTTTCCGGCTCGCATTCTGGCTGCGTTGATCGCCGGAGCTTGCGTCTATTTCTTCTTTCAACTCGCGAAAGCATTCGGACCCGACTACTCCAGCCTCAAACCGAAACCGCTCGTCTCGGAGAATTTTGTTGGCGCTGTTTCCAGTATTTGGAACCTGGACCTGGTGTAACCTCGGGATGGGCGGTGCGTGGCAAATCGCTCTCGGTCTCGCGTTATTGGGAGAAACCGCAGCTCTCTATTTCACGTTGGTGCGACCGTCGCCGTTCATCGCCGGGGCGTTCTTCACTCTTGCTTTTGGAAATCGGACCGAGCTCCTCATCACAGCACCTTTCTTCCTTTATCTTTTCTGGCGCCGCCCCGTGTCTGTAGAGCAGGCGCCTCGCCTGCCGGAACTCGAAAACACGAGCAGTTTCCCTGCAATGTCTGGATCGTCAGCGTCAGGTTCGAATGCTCCGAACGGGGCAGCGGTCCGTTGGAAAAACTTTAAGCAAGCGCTTCGTGTGAACGCACCAATGGTTTTCGACTTTTTAACTCTGCCAGTAACATTGGCGCTGCTGACTGGCGCTTATAATTTGGTCCGGTTTCATTCAATGACCGATTTTGGCTACTTTCATATCCCTGAAGTGCGCGACGAACCTTGGTGCATGAACACGGGCTGTTTTCGCTCCACTCGATTCCGTGGAACGTCAACAAAATGTTATTCGAAGGTTTCCGCGACGACCCCAACTTTCCGTTCCTTAGTTTTCCGCCATTTGGGTGCTCCATTTTTCTCAGCAGTCCGCTCCTTTTCCTCCTTTTTAGGGCAGGCGGAAGGTATAGGGTCATATCGTGGATTGCGATTGGGACTTGTAACGTTCGTGCTCTGGTGCCATGGAAATCCTGGCGGATGGCAATTCTCGTATCGCTACGCCATGATTCTTCTTCCGTGGATGTTCCTTTTGCTCACAGGCAACGGACCACCCAAGATAACCGTCACCGAAATCTCACTTTTCGCCGTGTCGATCGCGATTAACGGAACAGCGACGTGGTTATTTCTTTGGACCGACGAAATCCAACCGTAGCGAGAATGCCGGCTGAGAGTCGCAGCATTTACGGGTTCATGTCTGCGGGAAACTGCGGACATGTTTGACGAAAAAATCATGCGTTTACGATTTGCGCCTGTGTCTGCCAGCGTCGAAGACGAGTGCGGGTGGTAAATCAGCGAGGACTTGGGTATGCTGGCTCTGATTTATTTTGCGCTGGCCGCTTGTGTCGGGGATTTTCTTTGCCGGCGTTTTTACCAGTTTGAGTCGGCGGCACACCGGTGTGCCGCAGCAATCCTCGTTGGCTTACTGGTAAGCTCATGGTTCACGTATCTGGCGGGGCTGGCTTTCTTCTGGACGCCACAACCTCTTTTGTGGGCCAATCTGTTATTCTTTGTAGCGGCGGTCGCGCTTCTGTCCTGGCCTAAATGGAAAGGCAGAATTCTTAAAAGCACTTCGGGCGAAGCTTATTCGAAGCGATCGAATTTGTATCTCCCACGCCCTCGAGGGATCGAGCATAGCCGACTGGCTACTCATAGCCGGATACGTTGTCCTCGTATCGTGGATGATGTTTGCCTCGTTCAATACCAAGGGGGTAAGCTCCAGATCGCTAACCCTGAGTACAGCGATTTCGGTCCAAACACTGCGCTGATGCAGAGCTTTGCCGTAGGACACAATTTTCCCAACGGAGTATCCGCACTTCTCCGGCGACCGCATTCGTTACCATTTCTTGTTCTACTTTCAGGCGGGAAATCTGGAATTCCTCGGACTCAATCCAGCGTGGAGCTTGAATCTACTCAGCATAACCACACTCGTGGCGATGCTCGTGATCGTCATGACGCTCGGGGAGGTGCTTTTCAATTCGCGCGCAGTCGGACGCCTTGGGTCGCTGCTCTTTTTCTTTTTCGGATCGCTCTCTTACGTCCCGTTTCTTCAAAAGCAAGCTTCAGTTCGCGCGGCAATTCGAAGCGATCACACATCAACGGGACTATCTTCAGACGATCTTTCCGTATCGCGGCGAAGCTTGAGGTACATGGTCTCAGGTGACTTATCTCAATCAGCGACACTTCGCCACCGCGATCGGGATATTCCTTCTCGTTCTTGCTTTTTCTCGTGATCCGCTACCGCGCGGTGGCAGCTAAAGCCAAGTACATCGTTTTAGAACTCATCTCGTAAATTTGATTCGGTTATTCGCGGGCCGAGGGCGGCCCGGCTCCATTGACGCACACCAAAAGGTGGAGACAGACCGCCCTCAGAATGTTTCGATTTCTGAGACCGGCTCTAGTGATGCAATCACCGCGGAGCGAAATGCGATGCCGGAAACCGCGACGAACACAGTGTCTGACGATGCCTCGCTGCGGGAAGCTGTTCCAGAATCACAAAAGCAGACGGCTGCAGTCTCGGAAGGCGAGGACGCTTCGCACAGCGAAGCGGCTACAGCAGTAACCGCGGAAGCGAAGCAAGAAAATGTTGATGCGTCGGAACCGCAAGCCGAGCTGCCTGCCGTGGCGGCAGTCACCGAACCGAGCCAAGAGACCAGGATAACTGCGGGAGCCTTTTGTGGCGAGTTTGCCACCTTTATTTTCTCAGGCGTTCTGCTTGGGCTGTTGCCGATGTGGAACAGCGCCGTGTTTATCGCAGCAGCCGCGGTTTTCGGATGTGTTATTCATCCTGTTGTCCGCTGCGAGGTCAGATGCTGGTCTTGGCTGTAACCGCAGGATGTGATCGCGCTGCCCCAGATGCTCTTATCTGAGCACCGGGAGCGGTAGAGCGCAAATGCCGAAGCTCCTTCATTGGGGCTACACGATAGATCATCCTACCGTCGCGAATGTGACGAAGCTACCTTGGCTTCACCTTTGGCTTCAAGTGGTTGTTAATTGCGCTGGCGTTGGTTTTCGCTGGTAGTCTCCCAAGGCGGTTTTTCCTCGCAGCTTTAAGCCTTATTGCCGTTGCATTTTCTTTCCAGTTCACGATTGAGGTGCTTGCTGAACCAAAAGTTTATTGCACATCTGGGTGATTATCGCCAACCTGTTCGTCGCGTTTGCGCTCTGGCGGTTGTGGCGTTTCTCACTGGGGGAACCACTCTTCCCGGCAAATTCGTTGCGGCTGTTCTTTTTCTGCTAGTCATTCCGGGCGGCGTCATTGATTTTTTCCCGATTCATAACACTGGCTGGAGCGAGGTAACGTATCGGAACGATCCGCTGATCGATTGGCTCAAGAAGAACACTTCACCGCGAGACATTTTTCTAACAGATCGATTTGTTAATCATCCTATCCTGATGGCTGGACGCCGCGTCTTTTATGGCTGGCCTTACTATTCATGGGGAGCCGGTTACGATGCGAACTAAGCGTGACAGGCTTTATATCAGAGCTGTTCGAGAGCAGGGATCCTTGGAAAGTATATCATCTGTTGAAAGAGAATGGCATTAGCTACGTGGCATACGATAACGCTATTCGGCAGGCGCAGTTCATTAGAGCGACCGAACCAAGAGCTGTATGCCACTTATTTTCCGAAGGTGCATGAGGCCGACAAATATAACGGCTTGGTGATTTACAAGGTGCCCGATACACCACCTCCCAAGCTCAGCGCGTTGCCTGAAGCTGTCAGTAACATGTTTGAAGGTGGCAGGGGCGCCGGCAAAGGTGAATTTGATTCCCCGACTGGGATTGCTGTTGATCGCAATGGGAATTTTCTCGTTGCCGATACGAACAATGGTCGTATCGAGAAGTTCGCGCCTACCGGTACGTTTCTCGACATCTTGGGGACCAAGGGCTCCGGGCAGGGACAGTTTGGTGCACCGAACGGCATCGCCATTGATAGCACCGGCAATATCTATGTAGCGGATGCCGGCAATCACCGTGTGCAAAAACTAGCCGCCGACGGCAAACTGATCGCCGAGTGGAAAGGCCCTGACGCCGGATTCTATGGCCCGCGCCGGATCGCCATTGGCCCCGATGACTCGGTTTATGTCGTCGATCAGGCCGCACGCGAGTCGTTAAGTTCAGCCCGGATGGGACAGGTGCTGACCAGTCTGGGGCAGCAAGGGAACTGGCGACGGCCAGTTCGACGATCCCGCTGTCAGTTGCAGTCGATCCTACGGCCAACAAAGTTTACGTCGCCGATCCGCGGAACAAGCGAATACAGGTATTTGATTCAGATGGGAAGTTTCTTACGAAATGGATAATACCCGAATGGGGAGGTCCGTATGGCTTCGAAGACTTGGCGATAGATTCGAACAACGGTCGATTATACGCATCGAGCGCCAACATGAACTCAGTGCTCGATTTTTGATTTGAATGGAAACAGGACTGGCGCTTTGACACCAAAGCCACCAGACCAACTCGCAGGGACCGTGCGGCCTGGCCTTGGCGGACCGAGAAGCTCTATGTCGTGAATATGCGTGGGAATAACGTAAGCGTGATCGATCTGTAAACACCTAGCTTATAAATGGATTTACTCATAGTTATGAAACGACCGCGGCCTGAGTGGAATTCCAAGCACGTTCCTTGTCATTCCGAGCGAAGTCGAGGAATCTCTGGCTGTTTTGGAGCGATCTCACGGAAAAAGAGTCAGAGATGTTTCAGCTCCGCTCAACATTGCGATCCCGTTTATGTTCAGGCCGGTTTAATTCCGCGGGACAAATAAGCAGGGTTGTGGAGTTGCCCCCTCTAAAATCCCGATTTGTCTACATCGCGGACTCTTTTACTCGGGTTATCATTTGTTAGTCTGGTGGTCGGCGCCATTGGCGTACCGCCCATTATCATAAAGCGAGCTGGGAGACCCATGGCAGCCGATCGGGTGGCTGCTCAGCATGCTCTTTTTGCTCGCTGCGTTTACAGCAGGCCCGCGGGAGTTGGCTGGCCGTTTCAAGTCTTTAGTAAGTCCAAAAGCGGTATTCTTTCTCTTCTGGATTTTGTTCTTTGTGGTTTGGCACCTCTGGAATTTCAACACGGCGCCTTGGAACGGCAATGGTCTTTTTGAAGACTCTGCGGTCGATCTGCTGTATCTTGAAGAATTATGTGATCGGTCATCCTTTTCAGGCTGCCTGGTTTCACCCGTATCCATTCCTTATTTCGCGGGAGACGCTGTTCCATTACTACATTTGGGGATTTCTTCACTTGTTTGGCTTTAACATTTTGTCTTATGAGGCAGCTCTTCTTCTTCTTTGGTACCTGTCTTTACATTCACTATTTTGTTAGCTGATCTACTGTTTGAGTCTTACATCGTCACTTCTGTCATCGCACTGGTTTTTAACTTTCTCCCGTTCGCGTTCATTTATACTTTCGTCGGTTACCGATACCCGCTGACAGTGCTTTTATGTGTCGCATCTGCGTATTTTCTGCATCGTGGCTTTAGAACGAGTTCTTATTTTTGCTTGTCCGTCGGAGGAATTGCAGCAGGACTTTGCCTGGCTAGTTCCACAATAGGCAAGCAATACATCCTGGCGCTGGCAATTTGTGCAATCGTTTACGCCGGTTTTCACTGGAGAAGTTTAAAGGTGAGCGGGCCGTGGATTTCCGTGTTGACTGTTGGTTTTGGGTTTGTCGTCGCTGCCACGCCGATCATTTGTTACATCATTTTCAATCGCGAACACTACACGTCACTATGAAGGCACCTTCATTCACCGTTTCTCGGCCGCAATGCGGGGACATCCCGACCCCAATGATATGCGATATTACCTGACCCAGCTTCGGAACTGTTTCTTTAGTGTTCCCGGTCCTCGGCTTTTCCTTCCGGATTTTTGCCTATTCCGCTGCCATATTATTTTCTTACTACCCGGACTTATTCTTGCTCTTCTCCAGAGCCGTTATGACGTCGTAATGCTGGCAACGCTTCCTGTCGTAGGAGTATTTATTTCGGGCGGGTCTACAGTCGAGCACCGGCTGTTGCTGGCCCTGCCGTTCTGGATCATCCTGATGGGATTCGCCTTTGCTGCTGTTTTAAGATTAAAGCTGTGGCCCGCGCTTAAGATCGTCATTATGGGCGTATCGGCCTGTATATTGCTGTCGGGTCTCGTCCCCTCAGTCCAATACATCTATGGCAAGACAAAAGGTCCGTTTACGACTGGCTACTTTGCGCAACCGCAGGTCGCTGTCTCACGGTTCTTAAGGAATGTTGTCGCCGGAACAACACCTCTCGATCCTCCCCGTCTGGAGTATGATGAATTTAATCGGGTTCACGGAGTTCCCGATGCTCCTTATGATACTCTGATCTGCCCGATGGAAGCTAACGCGGTCATCCACTTGTTTCTATATGATTATGACGACACCAGGATCTTATCTTTCTGTGGTGGCTGCCTTTTTCGGCTATGACCCAACAGGATGTATGGAGCCGAAACAAGAAGGCCATCGTTGACTACGTGCCGGGAACAAAGAGTTGAAGCTAATCTGGGAAGACGATCCAAAGACGCAGCGCATAATCGAAAGTCTCCGGCCATTCAGCGACCTTGCGACCGAGGCGTCCATGTCATTTTCGTTCGGCGGCAGGAAACACACGTTCAACGTGCTAAACATCGCCAGCAACAACATTCTGCAATTTCAGGAGCGGGTAAGGACTTTACCGGACTCTGTCCCGTAAATTATTCATGAACGTGCATCACAACCTGCGGCGACCGCCTGCGAGGCGGTTACTCTTACTTGGTTTGTCGCTTGTCGGGCTGCTGGTTTGTGTTTTTGCCGGCATCGCGCATTATCATAAAGCGAGTTGGGGAGACCCATGGCAGCCGATCGGGTGGTTGCTCAGCATGCTCTTTCTGCTTGCTGCTTTTACAGCAAGCCCGCGAGAGCTGGCTGGCCGTTTCAAGTCTTTGGCAAATCCAAAAGCAGCATTCTTTCTGTTTTGGATCTTGTTTTTGTAATCTCGCATCTCTGGAATTTCCGCACTGCGCCATGGAACGGGGACGCCCTTTTCGACGAGTCCGGCTGGGATCTCTGGTATCTGAAAACTTATGTTATCGGTCATCCATATCAGCCGGCATGGTTTCACGCTCCTATTTCGCCGCGAAACGCTGTTTCATTACTATGTTTGGGGATTTCTCAAGTCTGTTCGGCTTTAACATCTTGTCCTATCAAGCAGCGCTGTTTGTTATTTGGTTGACCACTTTCGTATTCACTCTCCTTCTGGTCGACCTGTTTTTTAAGTCTTACATTGTCACCTCTGTCACAGCGCTTGTTTTTAATTTTCTGCCGTTTGCGTTCATTTACACCTTTGCCGGGTACCGCTATCCGATGGCGGTGGCTTTGGCTGTTGTCTCTCTCTACTTTCTGCACGTAGGGTTTAGGAACGGCTCGCCATTTTGCCTCTCGCTGGGCGGCATCGCTGCGGGCCTTTGCCTGGCCAGCTCCATATCCGGAAAGCAATATCTCCTGGGGCTGGCGGTTGCTGCACCGCTGTACGCTTTATGTTACTGGAGGCGCTTAAAGCAAAGCGTTACATGGATCTCGCTGGCCTTGGTCGTGTATGGCTTTCTAGCGGCTGCCGCGCCAATCCTCCTTTATATCGTGTTCAACCGCGAACGACTACACTCTCTACGAATCCAGCTTTCTTCGCGATTTCTGGCATGCGAGTGCAGTCAGCGCCGTTTCCGAGTCGGTATCAGGCCTTTACCAAGCAGCTTTGGGACTGCTTTTTCACGATACCGGGTCCTCGCTTCTTTATTCCGGATGTGTTGCCTATTCCGCTGCCATACTATTGGCTCTTAGTGCCCGGCATTGTGCTGGCTCTTTGGCAGAAGCGCTTTGAAATTGTGCTGCTGGCGACAATTCCAGTTGGTCGGCGCTTTTGTCGCACAGCGCTATAGAGAACCGCCTGCTTCTGCCCATCCCATTCTGGGTGATTCTGATGAGCTTCACGGTTGCCGGGCTGTTAAAGCTGCGACGCGTGGCCAGGCGTGCAAATTGTTGTCGGCGCTGTAGCGGCGCTAATACTGCTGGACGGCCTGGTTCCATCCGTTCGATACATCTACAGCAAGACCAAAAGTCCGTTTTCGATCCACTACTACGCGCAACACGAGGTCGCCGTCTCGCGGTTCTTAAGACATGTCGTTGCCGGACAGGAACATCCCGGTCCTCCTCACCTGGAGCACAACGAGTTCAACCGGATTGAAGGAATTCCGGATGCCCCTTATGACACATTCGTCTGCCAGGATGAGGCTTATTCAATTATTCATCTGTTTTTGCGTGATTACGATGATGACAAGATTCTGTCCTTTTGTGGCGGGCACCCGTTTTTCTACGTCGTGACCGAGCAGGACGTATGGAACGCGAACAAAAGGGCCATTCTCAACTTATGTTCCCACCAACAAGGATCTGAAGCTGATCTGGGAACGAGATCCAAAGACCGAAAGGATAATCAGAATGTTCCAATCGCTCCGCGATCTTGGAACAGAGGATTCGCTTTCATTTTCCTTTGGCGGAAGAGTTAGAACGTTTTACGTACTGAACATCCCTAGCGAGAACATTCATGCAGTTCCAGCAACGCGTGAGCGCATTCCCTGCGACTCCTCTTCAGGTGCCGGGACCCAGCTTCCGCGGCTCGGTGCCTTCGCGAAAGCGTAGCCGACCATGTTCTAGAGGCGGCAAGGGAACTGGCAAGGGACAATTTGATTCGCCGACTGGAATTGCGGTTGATCCCAGCGGAAACGTTCTGGTAGCCGATACCGGTAACGGGCGAATCGAGAAGTTCTCGCCAAACGGCGCTTTCGTTACGAGCATAGGACAATTTGAAGCGCCGAATGGAATCGCAATTGATCGCGCGGGCAATATTTACGTCGCGGAGATAGGCTCCAAGCACCGCGTTCAGAAACTCGGACCTGACGGGACTTTCATCGCTATGTGGGCACCTGGATTATACGGGCCGCGAAGGATTGCTATTGGCCCTGATGACTCGATTTATGTCGTCGATTCGGGTCGCAACCGAATCGTGAAGTTCAGTCCCGATGGTCAGGTCCTTGCGAGCTGGGGCAGCGAGGGAAGTGGCGATGGACAGTTCAGACGGCCTTAGTTCGGTCGCAGTCGATCCTATCAACAGCAAAGTATACGTTGCCGATCCACTTAACAGCCGGATACAGGTCTTTGATTCAAATGGGAAGTTTCTAACTAAATGGATCAGTCCCAGAATGGGGACAGCCACAAGGCTTCGAAGACCTGGCCGTAGATTCCAAGATAGGCAGGTTATATGCATCCAGCGCCAACTTGAACATGATCCTTATGTTTGATTTTGAATGGCACCAGGATTGGCAACCTGACCCCGAAGCCTCCGGATAAACTCGACGGGCCATCAGCCCTGGCGTTGTTGAACCGGAGGCTCTACATCCTAAACATGGCTGGGAATCGTGTAAGCGTCATTGATCTGTAACGAACAGCGACCTCTGGTAGCGGATAGCATTTACTGAAAATCCGGCTTGAGATATGTTAGCTCTGATCTATTTGGCATTAGCGATTGCTCTTGGCGACCTTCTTTGCCGGCGTTTTTACCAGTTTGCGTCGGTTGCACACCGGTGTGCGGCAGCAATCCTCGTGGGCCTACTGGTAAGCTCATGGTTCACGTACCTGGCGGGGCTGGCTTTCTTCTGGACGCAACAACCCCTTTTGTGGGCCAATCTGTTGTTCTTCGTGATCACAATCGCGGTGCTGACGTGGCCTAGATGGAAACGCCACGTGTTCAGAGGCAGGTTGCGCGGCAGTCGCACCGACACAGCGGATTTATACGTGCCACGGCCTGAAGGCTCAGGTATCGCTGACTGGCTACTCATTATCGGCTACGTCGTCCTTGTATCCTGGATGATGTTTGCCTCTTTTAATTCCAAAGAGGGCAAGCTGCAGATCGCCAACCCTGAGTACAGCGATTTCGGACCGAATACCGCTCTGATGCAGAGCTTTGCGGTAGGACACAATTTTCCCACGGAATACCCGCATTTCTCCGGCGACCGCATTCGTTACCACTTCTTGTTTTATTTTCAGGCGGGAAACCTGGAGTTCCTCGGACTCAATCCAGCGTGGAGCCTGAATCTACTTAGCATAACCACACTCGTGGCGATGCTCGTGATCCTCATGACCTTGGGGAGGTGCTTTTCAATTCGCGCGCAGTCGGACGCCTTGGGTCGCTGCTCTTTTTCTTTTTCGGATCGCTCTCTTACGTCCCGTTTCTTCAAAAGCAAGCTTCAGTTCGCGCGGCTATTGAAGCGATCACACATCAACGGGACTATCTCCAGACGATCTTTCCGTATCGCGGCGAAGCTTGGGGTACGTGGTCTCAGGTGACTTATCTCAATCAGCGGCACTTCGCCTTCGCGATCGGGATATTCCTTCTCGTTTTGCTTTTTCTCGTGATCCGCTACCGCGCGGTGGAGGCGAGGAAAATAAAGACAGGGAGCCGTCGTATAAATGATGTAGCCGCCTCGCTATATCGAGGCGCTCGATCGTTCTTGCCCAGGAGATCACGCCGACACAGCGCCGTGGCTACAACGTCTGATAGTTATGAGATCGTTCCTAATGATACGCTATCTCCCGAGCCGAACGCGGTGACCGGAGACTGCACCATCAGCGATGTCCGACCGGCCGCTACAGGCCGCTGGCTACAACTACACGCTCGCTGATGACGCCAGGCCAGCTGAAATTCCCGCAGAACGTGAAACTGAGGTGCCTCCGGGGCTGGCTGCGTCTGACGATACCACTCACCCCGAAACGGTCTCGGAATCACAATCGCCACTTGCTTCGTTGCCATCGGCAACAGAAGTAAAGCCGCAAGCATTCATGCATGGCAGAATCTTTCCTCTCGACTGTGCCAGGTTTCATCTTTTTCAGGGGGCATTGTTAGGCCTGATACCAATGTGGAATAGCGCCGTGTTTCTCGCTGCTGCGGCTGTTTTGGGATTGTTGTTCATCTTGTTTCCTCTTCGACTGCAAATGGTGACCCTGGCTATCACTGCGGGCCTCATCGCCTTGCCACAGATGCTCTATTTGAGCACTGGCAGCGGCAGGGCACAGATGCCACGTCTACTTCACTGGGGCTATACCTTGGACCACCCTACCACCGAGAATGTGTTGAAGTATCTGGGCTTCACCTTTGGTTTTAAGTGGGTATTGATCGCGTTAGCGTTGATTTTAGCCGGCAGCCTTCAAAGGCGGTTTTTTCTAGCAGCTTTAAGCCTTATTGCCGTTGCGTTTTCTTTCAGTTCACCATCGAAGTGCTTGCCAACCAGAAATTCGTGCACATCTGGGTAATTATCGCCAATCTGTTTGTCGCTTTTGCTCTCTGGCGTCTGGGGCGCTTTTCATTGGGGGAGCATGGTGCCGGGAAACTCGCCGCACTCGTTCTTTTCCTGCTGATCATTGCGGGCGGGGTAATCGACTTTTTCCCGATCCACAACACGGGCTGGAGCGAAGTGACGTATCGGAACGATCGATTGATCGACTGGCTCAAGAAAGAGACGACTCCCCGAGAGATCTTTCTGACCGACCGATTTGTTAACCATCCTATCCTTATGGCTGGACGCCGGGTGTTTTATGGATGGCCTTACTATTCCTGGGGAGCTGGTTACGATGCGAGTAAGCGTGATAGGGTTTACACAAACCTGTTCGAGAGCAGGGATCCTTGGAAAGTGTTCCACCTTTTGAAAGAGAATGGCATTAAGTACGTCGGATACGACAACGCTGTTCGGCAGGCGCAGTTCATCAAACGACCGAACGAAGAACTCTATGCCACGTATTTTCCGAAAGTGTTTGAGGACAACACGTATAATGGGCTAGTAATTTACAAGATACCAGACACCCCACCTCCCCAGCTCAGTGCTCTGCCTGAAGGTGTTACTAACATGTTTGAAGGCGGTCGGGGGAGCTGGGAAAGGAGAATTTAATTTGCCGACTGGAATCTCTATTGATGGCAACGGAAATGTTCTGGTAGCCGACACCGGTAACGGGCGAATCGAGAAGTTCTCGCCAAACGGCACTTTCGTTACGAACATAGGACAATTTGAAGCGCCGAATGGAATCGCAATTGATCGCGCGGGCAATATTTACGTCGCGGAAATAGGCTCCAAGCACCGCGTTCAGAAACTCGGACCTGACGGGACTTTCATCGCTATGTGGGCACCTGGATTATACGGGCCACGAAAGATCGCTATTGGCCCTGATGACTCGATTTATGTCGTCGATTCAGGGTCGCAATCGAATCGTGAAGTTCAGTCCCGATGGTCAGGTCCTTGCGAGCTGGGGCAGCGAGGGAAGTGGCGATGGACAGTTCAGAGGCCTTAGTTCGGTCGCGGTCGATCCTATCAACAACAAAGTGTATGTTGCCGATTCACTTAACAGCCGGATACAGGTCTTTGATTCAAACGGGAAGTTTCTAACCAAATGGTCAATTCCTGAATGGGGACAGACCATATGGCTTCGAAGACCTGGTCGTAGATTCCAAGGCGGATCGGTTATACGCATCGAGCGCAAACATGGACGCAGTGCTCATTTTCGATCTTAATGGTAACCGGATCGGCAGTTTGACGCCAAAGCCACCGGATAGGCTCGACGGGCCATCGGCACTGGCTTTGACAGACCGGAAGCTTTACGTGCTGAATATGACCGGGAACCGCGTAAGCGTGATCGATCTGTAAACGAACAGCGACCTCTGCCATCCGATGATATTTATTTATCCGGCTTGGGTATGTTAGCTCTGATTTATTTGGGCTTGGCGATTGCTCTGGGCGACGTGCTCTGCCGGCGGTTTTACCGGTTCGTATCCATCGCTCACCGCTGGGCAGCAGCCGTACTCGTTGGCGTCTTGCTTAGCACATGGTTCACGTACCTGGCTGGACTGGCTTTTTCGCACTCGGCCGAGCCTTTGCTGTCGGCAGACCTCCTGTTTTTCGTCGTTGCGGCTGACGCGATCTTCTGGCTCTCCAGAAAGGTTCGGAAGGTGGAGACCATTACGCCGCTTGCGCCAGGGTCGTCAAGGTGGGACTGGATCACGCTAGAGCGCTGTTTGCTGCGGCGTGCGTTCTGCTGACTGGAACACTCTACGTCAACAAGCAAGGCCGGATACGTTTCTCTGAGACGCTGACCAGCGATTTTGCTTCACAACTGGCCATTGCACAAAATTTCGCTCTTCGCTCGCAACTTCCCGGCCGAGTTTGCGCATTACGCTAGCCAGGGAATTGATCAGTTTCTATTCTACTTTCAGGCTGGCAATCTGGAATTCCTTGGGCTCAATCTGGCCTGGAGCGTAGATGTGCTTAGTGTGCTCGGCCTCACGAGCACGCTCACACTAGTGATGGCACTGGGCGAGTTGCTCTTCAACTCTCGTGTTGTAGGAAGGCTGGGAGCTACGCTTTTCTTTTCCATGGCTCCCTGCGGCATTTAACTAGTTTTCTCCCATTCGGAGTACCCAACATCGCGCTGAGACTTGGGGATTTTGGAAGCAGATTGCTTTTGTGAACCAGCGACACGTGCCTTTCGCCGTCGGGATATTTTTGCTTGTCTTAATCTTTTTGGTTGATTGGTATCGCCGAAGAAGTTCGGCAAAGAGTTTTCTTTCTCCGGGTTGCTAGTAGCTGCGGTGCCACTCTGGAACGCTCCCGCCTTTGTAGCCGCCGCGGTAGTGCTGTTTTGTCTCCTTGTAGCTTACGGCTTGTGGTGGTTGTCGACGTTAAAGACTCCCCCATGTTTGGCCGCGTCCTGGCCGGCGCACTCACCGCTTGTATTCTCGCCGCAGGACTGTTCGATCTGTTGGCTGTTTACAGGAGCTCGCGCATGGAAGTTAACTATGACACAGACTCGTTAGTTAAGGGACTCGTGTTTCGCAGATCAGTGATTTACAAAATTCCAGATTCTTTCCCCAAGGGCCTTGTACGTGAGGGTTCGTCAAGGCAACCCATCACGGCTTTTGAAGGCGGCCACGGGAAGTGGAAAAGGTCAGTTCGACAAGCCCACGAGGAATTGCAATCGACAGTGCTGGCAACATCTTTGTCGCAGATACAAATAATGGGCGAATCGAGAAGTTTTCGCCAGAACGGCACTTTCGTTACGAAGCATAGGACTATTTGCAAGCGCCGAATGGGATCGCCATTGATCGGGCGGGCAACATTTACGTCGCGGAGATAGGCTCCAAGCACCGCGTCCAGAAACTCGGACCCGACGGAACGTTCATCGCTAGGTGGGCGCCTGGATTTTATGGGCCGCGAAGGATTGCCATTGGCCCTGATGATTCGATTTATGTCGTCGATTCAGGGTCGACAATCGAATCGTGAAGTTCAGTCCTGATGGTCAGGTGCTTGCGACCTGGGGCAGCGGCGGAAGTGGCGATGGACAGTTCAGCGGACCTTAGTTCGGTCGCGGTCGATCCGACCACCAATAAGGTTTATGTCGCCGATCCAATTAACAGACGAATCCAGGTCTTTGACTCAGCTGGAAGGTTCCTGACTAAATGGCCAGTCCCCGAGTGGGGACAGCCAGTTGGCTTTGAGGACCTGGCCGTCGATCCCGACAGAGGCCGTCTATGCGCGTCGAGCGCGCATATGAACAGCATTCTCGTTTTTGATCTTCAGGGAAACAGGATCGGGACCTTAACGCCGACGCCGCCAGACAAACTGGAGGGTCCATCGGCGCTCGCGCTGGCAAAAGACAAACTTTTTGTCCTGAACACCGGTTCCGCGCGAGTATCTGTCATCCCTCTGCCGACCAGGTAACTCGCAAGCCATGACGAATAACATGCCTGACACAGGAGGCGCTGCCAGTGTAACTCAAAAAGCCCTGCGAGTTTTGCTGTGCGTCGCTGCTCTCGTCCTCCTTTTCAGCCTCTACACCTGGGGCGTTTCACAGAATCCACCAGGTTTCTACCTTGATGAGTCAGCGACGGCGCTACAACGCTTATCTCGTCTCCCGAACTGGGGCTGGCGAATTCGGACCGCGGTTTCCCGTGCTCTTCCACAGTTTGCAGTCAGTAATCCCACTTATATGAACCCGTCGCGATCTATTTGATGGCAATCGTGTTCCGGTTCATTCACCCGAGCATTGCCGTGGCACGAACGTTCGCTGCTTTCTGGATGTTTGCGGCGTGTCTGCTGCTTGGCGTGTTGGCAAAGCGCATTTCTGGCCAGCGTACGATCGGCATAATCGTTGCCGGAACTGCGCTACTGACGCCCTGGCTTGTTCGAAATCGGCCGATTGGTCTGGGATGCGCATTTTACTGCTTTCACAGTTGTCGTGTTCCTGCTTGCCGCCTACCGCATTCAATCCAAGGAAAGGTGGCAGCTGGCAGGACATTGCGATGGTCGCCGGCAGTCTCGCGTTAGTGACGTATGGTTACTTCAGCGGGCGCGCTCTGGCGCCATTGTATCGCGCTTAGGGTTACTCTTCTTCGCGACTACAAAGCGCCGTTTCGTTGGCGTAGTCAAGATCTGGCTCGCGTACGGCGTCACGTTAGTGCCACTTATTCTGTTCAATCGGTCGCATCCTGGCGTGCTAACAAAGCGGCTCTGGGAAGTTACCTACATCAAGCCCTGGCGCACCTTGGAAAGAAGTCGCATCTCAGGTCGCTGAGTTTGTCAGGTGCTACTTGCAGGATCAGAGTTTGACCCCTTTGCTTATGACGGGAGATGGTCAGTGTGCGCCATCATGTCGAAGGTTCCGGCGGAGCGATACTTTTTGCGACCTTCATTCTCGCAATGGCTGGGCTCCTGTTGGTCATTGCCCGCCGCTGGCGCGAGCCTTGGTGGCGTTTTGTGCTCTATGGACTGGCGGCTTCCATTGTGCCAGGCGCTATCACGGACTGGCCCTTTCACCAGCTGCGACTGATGGGCTACGCCGTCTTCCTGCTGGTGCTTACCAGTCCCAGCGCTGGAATGGCTGCTTGCATCTGTTGAGCCAAAGCAGCGCGTGGGCGACACAACTGACACAACGCACGGATGGCGAACCAGGTTGTGTCATGGTTGCCAGCCACGGCGTGCCGCGTGGAGTCCGAATGAGCATTCTAGCCGTGTTACTGGCAGCGACCGTTGCACAAGCCGTCGATTTCCAACTCAGTTTTTGGCGTAAAGGATTAGATCGACAATTTGCATTCGACGTTCTGTACAAGGACGCCTATGACGCAGCAGTCGCGCGGCCGGAGCGGCCAATCTATTTGGAGAATGGGCAATGGGGTCCCGCGTACATGGATGCGTATTGGTACGCCACTGTGGAAGGCAGGCCTTTATCGCAATTTGTTCGTCTTCCTGATGGAGCGAAGCCGCCACCAGGCGCGATTGTCCTCAGCTCAAACTCAGACTGCCAGAACTGCGAGGTTATCAAGAAGTACCTACAGTATGAGCTTTACAAGGCCAAGTAGAGAGACCTGCAGGATGGCTTCGGTTAGCAACAAGATTCGGTTTCTGTTGAATCGAATGGCTGGTTCGTGTGATTGACCATTTCGCTCATCCTCTCGTGGCCACGCAAAACAAAAGATTTTCCGGTAGGACACGATTAAGCAAAAACTCAATTTTCTCGAACTCCAGCGCGAGAGATCGGGAAATCGGAGCAAGGAATGGCGCGAGTCCATTGAACGTGCCGATGTGACGCACGGTCCAACCCGCGTTTTCGCATACCGCAACGAGTCGTCGCTTAGTGAAATGAGTTACATGCTGGGCCTCATCCAGTGTGGCGACCAAACCGAACCTATCGAGCAGCCATTCAATAAACGGCCAGGCACTTCGGTAATTAGGTGTTGTTATAAAGAGCTGAGCGCCTGGATTTGCCAGTTTGTAAAACAGCGATAGAACGCCTGCCACTTGGTCCTCATACAGGTGTTCAATCACTTCAATGGAATAGATTCTGTCGAATGGTTTCCCACCCACAAGGTCGTCAAATTGGCCGAGCCGAAACTGTAGATTCGGTGTTTTGTAGGCTTCACTGGCATATGCTATCGCCGAGGGATTGCTATCTATACCTACTGACTCGCCGGCGTGCTGAGACAAGAAATATGTAATCGTGCCTGACCCGCATCCTGCATCGAGCACACGGTCCTGTTTCTTAGGCATTGCGATTCGCTCTATCAATCTGAACTTTGCCTCATGCCAGAAGCGTTGAGCGGCGCGGTCCGACTTCAAAGCTCGCGCCTGGTAGTCCCCGCTGATCTGGATCGCGTCGCCTTCGCGCCGTTTTAGCTGAGGCTGATTTGCCGCGTCCATCCGAACAAAAGGCGTTACCAACAGGCTCCGCGCAGAATTCAAGCTGACGATTTGCTGGCCAGGGTAGGAGTCGACTCTGTTCCGCCGATTTTCTCAGCACGCGATAGCCCGTCATCACTGCGGCTGGTGAGAGTTTCTGCAACAACGTAGCGTGGCCGATATTTAACTTCTTGATAAATTTGAGCGATATAGGTCCCAATGATGCCCAGGCTAATCATCAACACACCACCTATCAGCAACTCGAGTATAATAACCGTCGTAAATCCGGGACGCGCCAGCCCAATGAAATACAAAAATAGCGAGTAACCCGAGAACAGCCCGGCGCAAAAAAGGAAGAGTCCTCCAAGAAAAGTGACTGCTTGCAGCGGCAACGAGGAAAACGCGGTAATAGCAACAACCGCTAACCGAAAAAGACCAAGGAATGACCAGCGTGACTGCGTCAAGCGGCGCTTTGCTACGGAAAAGCTTATCTGCTTCTTGCGATATCCGAGCCAGGTGATCATACCTCGAAAGAAAGTGTTGCGCTCCCGCATATCCAGCCATGCATCTATAACTTTTCTGTCCAGAAGCTTGAAGTCTGAGGACCCATACAGGTTGTATCCTGAAAGGCGGCTCAACGTCCGATAAAAAAGCGCGCACCGATTCGATTGATCACCGGCTCGGTCCCTCGCGTTTTCTTTATACCTTCAACGACATCCCAATGCTCTTCGCTCCACAGCCGGACCATTTCCGGGATTAACCCCGGAGGATGTTGCAGATCGGAATCTATTACGATACACGCTTGCCCGGACGAATAGGCCAATCCGGCGCAAATAGCTGCTTCTTTTCCGAAATTGCGACTGAAACGCACTGCCTTCAGCCCTGCGAGGTGTTCAACCATGCTTTGCAAAACAGGCCATGTCTTATCGGTTGAACCGTCGTCGATCGCGATCATCTCCATTGGCAACCCGGCCTTCGACGCCTCCGCATGTATCAGCGACAGATTCTCTGCTATCTGATCGCCCTCGTTGTGAACAGGAATCAGAACCGAAAGGATTATACTGCTGTCCCCATGCGCACGTGGTTCTGTTGTAAGGACTTGACCACAGAACCTGCAATGCCAGCCATTTTGGTCGAGTACATGCATCTTGTCGGTGTTTAAACGTGCAGCGGATAAATCCATACGAATCGACTGGCATTGTCAATAAACGTTAGCTCCACGCTCAAACCAACGTCGGTCCGGTTGAGGTCGTCGTTTCGGAGTTTCTCTCGCAATTGCACCAAAAAACGGTGCTTCACTCGGTCGCGGATTGCGCTTGCACGCGGCGTGGGAAACGCCTATTAGCTTTACCCTCATGGTTCACCATATCGGTCTCTACAAATTGAAGCCGGAGGTCACACCCGCCCGGGTGGAGGAGATGATGATGAACGCGCGGATGCAGCTCCTCAAAATCCAGGAGGTACTCAGCATCAAATGCGGCAAGCGAATCGACCCGGAATCGGACTGGCCATTCTTCCTCGCCATCGATTTTGAATCGATGGACAAATACGCGATTTTCCGCGAAGACCCGATCTACGTGAAATTCATGGAGGAAGTGATCAAGCCGAACACCGAAGATTCGCTGGCGCTCGATTTCGAGATGGACCCGGGGAAAGACGTTCGGTTTTCCTGAGTCCTTCTTGTCCCTTTGTCCTGTTAGTGTCCCTTGCACATCAGGGACAAGAAGAGACATAAACGACAGAAAAGATGCGGCTCGGTTATCTGTATTCTCGTTACCCGGTTATCTCGCAAACGTTTTGCGATGCGGAAATGCTCGCGTTCGAGCGGCGCGGTATCGACCTTGTGATCGGCTCGGTTTATCCGCCGCTCACCAGCTTGCGCCACGAATACATCACCAGGTTACGCGCGCCCATTCACTACGCGCCGCCGCAGGAGATTTTGAAGGATCCTCGAGCGCGACGCGAAAACTGCCCGCAGATGGCCGCGCGATCTCGTCGAGCGGCACAACAGCAAATATGGGCCCGCGGCCAAGGCAGAACAGCGCGCGCGCAATGCCTTGTACTTCGCCGAGTTCTTTGCCCGCAGCGGCGTGGATCATGTGCACGTGCATTTCGCAAATCGCGCCGCGCACACTGCACTTTTCCTCAAGGAAATTTCAGGCATTCCGTTCAGCGTCACGGCGCACGGGCAGGACTTTATGAAGGATCTCGGCAGCGACGATTTGCTGCGCGAGATCTGCGCCGCAGCGGAATTCGTCGCAGCAGAAACCGATTACAGCCGCGACTTGCTCCGCCAGCGTTGTCCCGATTCCGCGGCGAAAATTCACAGGGTTTACAACGGCATCGATCTCGAACGTTTTCCGGTGCCCCGCTCCTGCAACGGTAATCGCATCCCGCGCATCGTGAGCGTCGGCCGCCTGGTTGCATTCAAAGGTTTCGACGATCTCATCGACGCTTGCGCCGAACTCGCGCGCCGCCGAATCGATTTTGTCTGCGACATCATTGGCGACGGTCCGCTGCGCGAGACGCTCCAGGCGAAGATCGAGCAGCTGGACCTCTCGTCGCGAGTGAATTTGCTCGGTTCACTATCACAAGGCGCGGTCTTGGAAAAACTTGCAGGCCGCTGACATTTTCGCGTTGGCTTCAACTACCGACGCACAGGGAGCCACCGATGTTTTTCCCACTGTGATTCTCGAAGCCATGGCTTCGGCGCGGCCGGTCGTTTCAACTTGTCTGGCCGGAATTCCCGAACTAGTCGTTGACGGCCAGACCGGAATGTTAGCTCCGCCCGGCGATTCTACTGCGCTTGCTCACGCACTTGAACGGTTGCTGCGCGATCCTGAGCTGCGATTGCGCTTTGGGGACGCCGGGCGTGCACGGATCGAGCAGCATTTCCGAATTGAGCAGACGGTCGCGCCGCTGGTTCAGCTGCTCGAGCGAAGTTGTAGCCAACGCCCTGCAGGCGACCTGAGCGTTTCGCAACACGGCAGCGACTGAATCCAGTCGCCGTCGCGCTTCGCATAGCGAAGCGGCTACAGAATCGCGTATCTGATCGATCGATGGCCTGACCACGAATTACCACTCTTGGAACGCGAGGTTGAGGAAATGAAACGCCGGAACGTGCCCATTCTCCCGTTCGTCTGCGAATTGAATTCCAGTGCGAGGCTCACTGGCGCGGTGGAACGAGTCGCGCCGTCACTCGAATTTCTGCCCGATGCGATGGTGTTGGAAGCCGAATGGCGGACAAACCCGGCTCTGGCGCAACAGTTGGAGGAAGACCGCGCACAGCAGAGCAGCCGCGCCCCAGGCGCAATTTTCCTCACGTCAGGGGCGGTTTGCGCTCGTGCTGCGAAAATTAATTCAAGAAAAAACGTATCACATATTCACGCTACGAGTTCGCGTGCGCTGGTCTGCGCGCTCATGTTAAAGAAGCTCCTCGGTGTGACAGTAAGCGCCACGATCGAGCCGCGATCGGAGTTATCGCGCGAATGGATCGAGAACGCGTTGTCCGAATGTGTGGGCGGTCGTCTGAGCAATCGGAAATTGGTCGAGCAACTCGGTGGCGCGTTCTTTCTGGACAAAACAACATTCCGTTCTGCTCCACGGAAAACGCTTGGGCAAATCACTCAAAAGACTCATATCGATTTGACGACAGGCTCGCGTTTTTGGCAGCAATGGGCGGAACTGCTTTTGCGCTGGAGCGGCAGCGATCGAAAATCCAAAATCCAAAATCCAAAATGAAAAAAGCCATTCTACTCGCGGGCGGTGCGGGGACACGTCTTTATCCGTTGACCAAAATCGTCTGCAAACAGCTGCTCCCGATTTACGATAAGCCGATGATTTGCTATCCGCTGGCGACGCTGATGCTCGGCGGTCTGCGCGAGGTGCTGATCATTTCCACGCCAAAAGATTTGCCGATGCTCCAACATTATCTGGGCCATGGCAACACAGCTCGGAATTCAGATCGAGTACGCCGAGCAAGCGAAGCCGGAAGGAATCGCCCAGGCATTCCTGATCGGCGCGAAATTTGTTGGCGACTCCGGCGCGTCGCTGATTCTAGGCGACAACATTTTCTACGGAAAACTCGACTTCTATCGCGACGCGCTCGCCATCGAGCGTGGCGCGTACATTTTCGGCTATCAAGTTCGCGACCCTGAGCGGTATGGCGTGGTCGAGTTCGATCCGAACGGCAAAGCGATCAGCCTCGAGGAGAAACCGCAAACAGCCGAAGAGCTCATTTCGCCGTGCCCGGTCTTTATGTTTACGACAATCAAGTTGTTAATCTGTGTCGGACATTGCGTCCATCAGCGCGTAACGAACTGGAAATTACCGATCTGAACTTGCTGTATCTGAAGCAGAACCAGCTGCACGTGAAACTGCTCAGCCGCGGCATGGCCTGGCTTGATACCGGAACCACAACGGCACTACTCGAGGCCGGCAATTACATCGCCACGATCGAGCATCGGCAGGGCTTGAAGATCGCATGCCTGGAGGAAATCGCGCTGCGAATGGGTTTCATTAGCCAATCCGACCTCGAAAAGATCATCGATGGATTGCCGAAAAATGAGTACCGCGATTATCTCCGCACGGTTTGTGATGAAGGGCCGGGGGCCGGACTGGAACCGGTGGGATAGAAATCATCAATCACCAAACATCCAAACTCCAGAAACACGTATTTACCCGCCGTCACTACGGCATGTCATGTTGAGCGCAGCGAAACATCTCTGATTTCCGTTTGAGAGTTGGAGATGAACATTTAAGATCCTTCGCTTCGCTCAGGATGACAATCCCATTCTGGGTATCGAACCTTTTATGGTTGGAGCTGTTATTTCGGTTGCTCGCGCAGCAAGTGGGTGGTGTCAGCAACCAGCTTCGTTATCGCGTCGGGTTCCGTTGCGTCGTAATAGCCGCGGATTTGACCATGACGATCCACGAGCACCATTCGCGTGCTGTGCACCGGAAGTCCCTGCGCATCGCTTCCGTCTGACACCGCAAGTTTGAAACCGTCATGCGAAAGTTTGTAGATCGCGGGCTTGGGTCCGGTCAGAAAATCCCAGCGTCCCGGCTCGGCTTGTAATTTCCCCGCGTAGCCACGCAAAACCGCCGGTGTATCCTTTTCCGGATCGACACTGAACGAAACCAAATGCACGTCGCTTTTTCCAGCGGCTTTTGCAATTCGCTCATCCGGCCGCTGATCATTGGGCACGGCCCCGGGCACGTTGTGTAAATAAAATCCGCGATCCAAATTTTACCGGCCAACTGCGCTGACCCAAATGACTGCCCGTTTTGATTCGTAAGCTGAAAAGCGGAGTACCGTGCCGTAAGAAGAAACTGTCCGCTGACGCAGCGCTGACACCTCGAGATTTCGCACCCATAGCAGCATGCCCTAGCGTAACAATCGGGATCAGGATCAGCGTCACTTTCCAGGCGATACCGCTGCGTGATGGCGCACGATTCATTGTAGCAGAAGTCGTGTTCATAATTTCGTCAGAACCAAAGCCGCCAGTAACAGCGGAAGATACGCTATCGATGCGAAAAACAGTAGACGCGCAGCGCTCGGCGTTCGCAGTCGCAGAAAACGCATCGCGACCGCGACGAATAGACCACCGAGCACAAGCTCGATTGGCTGATAGACATAACTGGCAATTCCAACGAATGCGGGCAGACCGGCGAGCACCAGGAGGAGAATGCAGAAGAACACACTCTGACTGGCGCTGCGTTCGCCGCTGGAATCGTCGCTTGAAATCATGCGGAACCCAGCTCGCGAATAATCTTCGCGGCACATCCACGCGATGGCGAAGAAGTGCGGCATCTGCCACAAAAACACGATAACGAAAAGACTCCACGCCCCCGGACCAATGTCTCCGCGGGCAGCCGCCCAGCCGATCATCGGCGGGATAGCGCCCGGAATCGCGCCGACAGCCGTGTTAGCCGTGCTGGTGCGCTTCAGCGGCGTGTAAGCAAAAATGTAAATCGCGATCGTGATTGCCGTCAGCACCGCACTGAGCGCGTTGCAAACGATCGCCAGGTAAACGACGCCGAAAACCGACAACGTCGCGCCGAGCACGAGCGCTTGAAGAGGCGCCATGCGCCCCGCCGGAATCGGTCGTGTCTTTGTTCGCCGCATGAGCGCGTCGGCTCGCCGTTCCCACCATTGATTCAGCGCGGCTGCGCCTGCCGCCGCCGCCGCGGTCCCGAAAACGGTTTGAAAGAGCGCCTTATAATCGATCGGCGGTTCCGCTCCGAGATAAAAGCCCACTGCGGTTGTTACCAAAACAAGGAGCGTGAGTCTCGCTTTGACAAGTTCAGCGAGATCGCCCACGAAGCTGTGACGCGAAGCCGCAATGCTTGGAGTTTCAACAGCGGCCGTTTTCATGCGGTTACTGCTTCGCTGTGCGCGCGCGCCCGGCGGTCGCACTCTACCAGCTTCTGTCTGGGAAATTCGCGAGCAAATCGCGCTGATGCTCACACCAAAAGATAGCATCATCGCGCCGAGCGCGACATGCGCGGTGGCGACATCGGCGGCTTTGTTGCTCCAGATCACCCAGGCGCCCAGCGAAATCTGGCCAAAGACCAAAACGACCCAAAGAAGTGATAATTGTTTGAGAGCAGCGAAATCGCGCATTTCTCTCCAGACGCGGGCGCAAAACGCGACTATTGCAATCGCGATGATTAACGCGAGAAACCGGTGCACCATTTGCAGCCAGATTTGAAATGCGCTCACGTCCGACAACGCACGCGCGTCGCGCCACGCATTGATCTTTGCCAGGGCTGCCGCGCTGGTATCCGGAATCCATGCGCCGTTTGCGGTCGGAAAATCCAGAATCGCCAAATCGCGATGTTGATGCCGCATCGTTGCCCCGAGCGCCAGCTGCACGTAAATCGCCACCGTGATTGCAATCGCAAGCGCCTTAATTGGCGAAAACTTTTGTGAATCAAAATGCCGGTGTGCGAGCGACGGCCAGAATTTCGTCGTCACCAGCGCGATGAAAACAAGCAGCCCGAGGAAAGCTTGAGCGACACACGCGTGAAAGATGCCGATTTGATCTTTCATCATCGTGACTCGAAGACCGCCCAGAATTCCTTGCAGAATCACACCGATAACCGCGATCACGCCCAGGCTGCGGACCCATCGCCGATCTTCGCGCAGCCAAAGCCACACAGCGAGGATGATCGTGAGAAATCCGACCAGCGAACCCATCAATCGATGCGTGTGCTCGAACAAAATTCCGCCGACCCATTTTGAAACCGGAAACAAAAACATGTTGTAGCCGAATGTGGTCGGCCAATCCGGCACGGCGAGCCCGACGTTTTTGCTGGTGACCATGCCGCCGCTGCAAATCAGCAGGAGCGTTGCGACGCATGTAAGCCATGCGAATCGGTTGAGCCACTTTCTGTAGCGGCGGTCTGTGACCGCCGAGTTTGCTGACGTCGACTGCCCCATTGACATTCCGGCGCTCATAGAGCGCCGCTACAGAAGGCGGATTATCCGCCGGGGCTCGGCGATGCCGCAGGTGCAGCCGGCTTGTTTTGCGGCTGCGGCTGCTGCCCGCCTGGCGACGGCGAAGGAGCCGCGGGTTGCGCGCCACCGGCAAGCTCCGCGCGTTCTTTCAGCCACGCCTGGTAATCCTGCGGCGTATCGACGACCAGTGTGCCTTTCATTCCGTAATGGCCAAGCCCACACAACTGGGCGCAAATCACTTCGTAGGTTCCTGTCTTAACAGGCGTGAACCAGATTGGAATTAGCGAGCCGGGAATGGCATCCCCTGCGATGCGCATGTCCGGTATAAAGTAATCGTGGATCACATCCTTCGAGGAAAGCTCCGCAATCACGGGGCGATCCACTGGCACATGGAGTTCGCCGGTCGTTACGATGTCGTCTTTACCAGCCGGATCCTTTGGATCAATGCCGAGCGGGTTTGAATTGGAGACAAGATTAACGTCGCGCCGGGCAAACTGTCCATCCGCTCCCGGCAGGTGGTAGTTGAAGCTGAACTGCTGCGCGACAACGTGCACAAGCAGCGCCTCTTTTCCGGGCGGAAACTGATTCACGCGTCTTGCCCATAGCGGGATCGCGAAGCCCAGCAGCAGCACCGCTTCAATCATGACAACTGAAAATTCCAGATGCGTCGAGACATGGCTGCGCACGCCACCATGATCGGCTCTCGGCTGGCGGCTCTTCCGAAACCGAATCAGGACGTAAATAAAAAAGCCGACCACCCGACGAACAACGCGGCCATGAACCAGTGACAAAACTCAAGGATATGATCGATCTGATAGCCGTGGGAAGAAGCGTTGGGCGGCTGACCCAGAAACTCGTTGATCAGCGCGAGGCTATTCATACTTGCTCAAGTCTTCCTCGGTCAGTTCCTGATGCGGCTCGACCGGCATGCGGCCATGGCGCCACAGATGAAAGCTGAACGCGCCGATCCCGCCGATGACCGACATCACAGCACCAAAAAGAAACCAAATCGCGACAGCCATGTGCTCGGTCGATTTGCCGTCCTTGGCGCCGTAGCAAAACGGGCACGCCAAGGCTTGCTGGGTGGCAAACACAACAGACACCAACAATAACGAGGCGACTCTTTTCATGTGAAGATGCGCAGCCGTTTCATTTTCCTGTAAAACCAGACGCCATATACCATCAGCACAATTGCGACCACGAACGAGGCGGTCGCGCCGGCAACGTAAATCGGGGCGCCTGCTACGAAGTTGATCCAGAGACACCACACCCCGGTCCCCAACGCAAGCAGCGTGGAGAAGATGATGAACACAATATGGAAAGCTTTAAGCGACATTTAGCGAAAGATCGGGTAGTCGTACCACGCCAAAAATGTAAGCCAGAAGAGGCCAAGCACAAAAACCCGGTAAAAACCAGGATCCGGTAGATCAGCCGTTTCTCTGCGGCGAGATGCATAAAAATTGCCGCCACCAGCCCAGCCTTGAACGTAGCGACCAGCATTGCCACGGCGATGTTCGCCTTTTGCGTGCCGAAATGAACGTATGACAACGCGACCGTGACGCCGGTGAATACCAGCAGGGTGGCGCCGACCATCAAATACCCGCGAACGTGCTTGCGAATACCGTGCGCGTATTCTTCGTATTCCTTCGAATCTTGGGAAATGTCAGGAGGATTATTCATGGCTACAGCAGGTAGAACAGCGGAAACACAAAAATCCAAATGAGATCGACAAAGTGCCAGAAAAGTCCGCTGACCTCGACACGATTGGCCAGGTGCTCGGGATTGCGCTGGTAAAGCCGCTTGCTCACCGGCAACCACATATAAATGAACACCAGCACGCCACCAAGCACGTGCAGACCATGTAAGCCGGTGATGGTAAAATAGCTCGCAAAATACGCGCTGTGCCTTGGCTCAAACATCGTCGCGTATTGCACGTCCTCTTTTTCAATCGTAGCGATCTTTTCCGTCGCAGGGTGCGGCCAGAAGTGCGGCCGATCCATCTCGGCGTTCGTTGGGTCTGCGTTGAGCGGATCCAGCGCGACTTCGTATTCCTTGATGTTCGGATCCTTTAACGCCGCGCGATTGTGCAAGTGACCCGTAATCTCGAGCCGCGGCGCCAAGCCTTTCTCCGCAGCGTACTCGTTGCCCAGATATTGTTCATATTTCCCCAGCGCTTCCGTTTTTATGTAAATGCCGAAGTGATCGAACTTCTGCGGCCATTCATAAGCGAGTTTGACCGTGAGGAAGATGAGACCGCAGATAATGGTGGCCAGCATGTACCACCAATAAGCGTTATACTTTCGCATCTTCAGCGACGCCCACGCCAGCACCACTGTGACTGATGATATGATCAGGATCGCGGTGTTCATCGTGCCGACCGGGACATTGAGCAAGCCGTGCGGCCACATCCCCGGCGGTGAGTCGATCCGCAGAAAAATGTAGGCGGAGAAAAGCCCGCCAAAGAGCATCACTTCAGACGCGAGAAAAAGCCAGATCCCGATCTTTGCGTTCCAAAGACCGGTGTCGGGGCGATTGGAGATTGTGTACGGAATTTCCATGACTCAGTAGATCACAGGACCAGCTATGCGTGAACGAGATCTGCGGGGGTTTGCGACGCGTTCGCTCATCAGGTTCCACCGGCTCATTTTGCATGGTGTAGTCGCGTTCGCGACCGGGCAGGCTGTATTCATGCGGGCCGCGATATGCAACTGGCGTGGTGACGAAATTGCCGTGCGGTGGCGGCGAAGGCGCAGTCCATTCGAGCGTCGTCGCTTCCCACGGATTGTCGTTCACTTTTTCGCCGTGCTTGATGCTCCAAAAGAAATTGATGATGAAAGGAATCTGAGCGAGCCCCATGATCCACGCTGCCCAGGAGATAGGCTTGTTCCATTCGAAGCCGGTCAATCCCCAGACCGTATGGTCATTCGACACGTTCCATCCCTGCCCGCCGTCATACCAGCGCCGATGCATCCCGGCCATGCCCTGCAAGAACATCGGAAGAAAGATCGCGTTCATGCAGATCAGCGTCGGCCAGAAATGCACTTTGCCCCAGAACTCGCTCATCTTTCGGCCGGTCGCTTTTGGGAACCAGTAGTAAATGCCGGCGAAAAGTCCGAAGATTGTGCCAGGCGCTACGATGTAATGGAAATGCGCGATGATGTAGTAAGTGTCGTGCAGATAAAGATCGGCTGAATTAAACGCCAACGGAATGCCGGTGAGTCCGCCGATCCCAAACATCGGGAGAAACGCAATGGTGAAAAGCATCGGCACATTGAAGCGAATGGAGCCGCCCCAAAGCGAAATGAAGAACGCGCTCAAGATGATCACCGACGGGATCGAGATCAGCAGCGTGGTGGTCTGGAAAAATGCGCTGACCGCACTGCCCATGCCCGTCATCCACATGTGATGGGCCCACACGATGAACGACAGAAATCCGATCACCGAGCACCGAGAAGACCAGCGATTTATAACCCCAGAGCGGCTTGCGCGAATTGTTGGCCAGAATTTCGGCAACAATCCCGAATGCAGGCAAAATCAGCACGTAAACCTCCGGGTGGCCGAGGAACCAGAACAGATGTTGCCACAAAAGTGGACTGCCGCCGCCGCTGATATTTGCCGGCGCGCCATTCACGACCAAGCCGGCTGGGAGGAAGAAGCTGGTGTGCGCGACCCGATCCATTAACTGCATGACGATTGCCGCTTCGAGCGGCGGAAATGCCAGCAGCAACAGAAATGCGGTAACAAACTGGGCCCAGACGAAAAACGGCAGCCGCATCCAGGTCAGTCCCTTGGCGCGCAGTTGAATGATGGTCGTGATGAAATTGACGGCGCCAAGCAGCGACGACGAGATCAGAAAAATAAATCCGATCAACCAGAGCGTCTGCCCATTGAATAGGGCATTGTGGCCGGGACCCGTATCGGAGATGTCGGCCAACGGCGTATAGGACGTCCAGCCGCTCTTGGCTGGTCCACCCGGCACGAAGAAACTGATCATCATAATCACGCCGCCTACTCCAAAGGCCCAAAAACTTGCCGCGTTCACTTTCGGGAACGTCATGTCGGGTGCGCCGATTTGCAGCGGCACGACGAAATTGCCGAACGCCGCAAAGGCGAGCGGCACGACGCCGGCGAAAATCATGATCGTGCCATGCATCGCGCCTAACGAGTTGTAGAAGTCAGGCGTCATTTTCCCATCCGCCATGCCAGGGCCGAAAATGTGTGGCAGCCATTTGCCGATCACCGGCAGTGCCTGGCCGGGATAAGCCAGTTGCCAGCGCATCAACATCATCAGGCAGAATCCAAAGAAGAGGAACACCAGGCCGCAGAGGCCATATTGAATTCCGATCACTTTGTGGTCGGTGGAGAAAATGTATTTTCGCCACCATCCGAGCTCGTGATGCTCGTGCGCCGCGTCGTGCGCGTGCGGTTCGTGATGGGTGTCAACGGAAGTAGAAGTGTCCATTTCAGGAGAAAGTTACGGTGGTTAATATCAGAAGAGAAGCCGTCATTGCAAAGCGAGAAATTTCAAATCACGCGAGAAAACGCTCGATGGTCTCCGGCTCGCCGTGTGCGAAATTTCTACGTGCAAAATGAACAGAACGCACGAGCGATCATCCACCTCGATATGGACTGCTTTTACGCAGCGATCGAGGTGCGGGATCGGCCTTCGCTGCGGGGCAAACCCGTCGGCGTGGGCGGCGCACGCGAGCGACGCGGCGTTTTGACCACCTGCAATTACGAGGCGCGCAAGTTCGGTGTCCGCTCAGCCATGCCGACGTTCATGGCGCTGCAACGCTGCCCGAACTTGATTGTGCTGCCGACGCGGTTCGATGTTTACCGGCGCGAAGCGGCGATCATCCGCGGAATTCTTTACCAGTTCACTTCGATCATCGAACCGCTATCGCTCGATGAAGCTTATCTTGATGTCAGTGTGCACGCGACCGCGCCGGCAGCACTCGCGCAGGAAATCCGCAGCGCAATTTTTCGCACGACGAAACTCACATCTTCCGCGGGGATTGGTCCAAACAAGCTCATCGCGAAAATCGCGAGCGAAATTAACAAGCCGAACGGCCAGTTCGAAGTGAAGCCGGAACAAGTCGCGGATTTCATGAAAGACTTGCCCGTGCGCAAGATCTGGGGAATCGGCGAGAAGAGCGAACGAAAACTCGAAGAACTCGGCGTCAAAACCTGTGGCGAACTCCAGCGATTCTCGCGGCCTGAGCTCGTTAACGTTTTCGGCAAATTTGGCCTTGAGCTCTACGATCTTTGCCGCGGCATCGATGATCGGCCGGTCGAACCCGATCGTCCGCGCAAATCGCTGAGCACGGAGGAAACGTTCGCTGTCGATCTCGCCACGCTCGAACAATGCGAAGAAAAACTCGAAGAACTCTTCCAGGATGTGATGGCTGATCTGGCGCAAAAAGAATCAACGCGTGAGATCACAAAGATTTTCGTGAAACTGAAGTTCAACGATTTCACGCGCACCACTGCCGAGCGCGCGGGACTTGCGCCGACGCTGGAAGGATTTCGCTCGCTACTAGAGGAAGCATTCGGGCGAACTGGCGAAACCGGTGCGCCTGATCGGCGTCGGCGTTCGTTTCGCCGAACCGATGCCAGAAGATGCGCAACTGGATTTGCTGTAGCAGCTGTCAGCTTCGCTGCTGGGTGCCGGCAGGCTTCCAGCCTGCACGTGTCATATTAGACGCGAAGCGAGACGACTCTCCTGACTGTGTCCTAAGATCCGGATTCTTGCTTCGCCCGGAACGACAAACATGACTTCCGCGCAGGAAAGGAAAATCAGGCAGACCGGTTGCGATGCGCGCTTTGATAACCTGACGCGTCAACTCTACTCGACTGACGCATCGATTTACCAAATACACCCGGTCGGTGCGGCGTTTCCGAAAACCGCAGAGCAGGCGAGTCTTGTCATTCATGCAACAGCGGATGCAGGTCTTTCCATCACGCCTCGCGGCGCCGGCACGAGTCTGGTGGGCAATGCGATTGGCGATGGATTAATCGTCGACTTTTCGCGTCATAACCGACAGATCACTGATTTGGATCTTGAAAAACGCAGCGTCCGCGTCGGGGCCGGAGTTGTGCTGGATCAACTCAACGACTTTCTAAAGCCGCACGGATTTTGTTTCGGGCCCGACGTAGCAACCGAGCTCGCGCGCCACCCTCGGCGGAATGATCGCGAACAATTCGTCCGGCGCGCGTTGCCCGATTTACGGCACAACAGCCGATCACGTGATTTCACTGGAAATCGTGTTGGCTGACGGTCGCGTTGAAAAAATCGGAGCAAGCCATGAGTCGTTAGTCTGCGAGCGGGCAAAGATTGAGAAACTCGTTCGCGCGGCGAGCACCGAAATGGCCGAGCGCTGGCCGCCCGGTTTGATCAAACGCTGGCCCGGCTACGGCATCGAACGATTCCTGCGCGTGCCAAATGATCTGACCAATATTCTGGCCGGCAGCGAAGGAACGCTGGCGGCCATCTTCTCCGCTGAGCTCAAGATTTCTCCCCTGCCCCACGAGAAAGGTTTGGGTCTGATCTTTTTCGCGTCGGTAGCGGAAGCAATGCAGGCGACGGTTGAGCTTCTCGATCTCAAGCCTGCCGCGATCGAACACATCGATCGGCCGTTGTTCGATGGAACCAAAGGTCAACTTCAGTTTCAGGCCGCGCGCGATCTGCTCGAATTGGAATCGAAACCGTGCGAATCGATTTTGATCGTCGAGTTTTACGAAGACGTCGCGGAGCGCTTGTCGGTTTTGCAATCCAAAAAATCGGGCTGCGCACAAAGATTCATCACCGACCCGGCGCAAATGAACATGGTCTGGTCCGTGCGCAAATCCGGTCTGTCGCTTTTGACGGGATGCATCGGACCGGCGAAGCCGGTCGCGTTCATCGAAGACGCCGCTGTTCGTCCCGCGCAATTGCCCGATTACGTGCGCGGTTTGCAATCAATCATGAAACCGCTGGGGCTGACGGCGAGCTATTACGGGCATGCCGCCAGCGGACTTTTGCATGTGCGACCGGTGCTCGATATGCACAGCGCCGCCGATCTGAAAAATTCCGGCAAGTCGCAGATGAAACTTCCGCGCTGGTGCGTCAGTTCAAAGGTTCGCTCTCCGCCGAGCACGGCGTTGGCATCGCGCGCACCGAATATATGCGCGACCAACTTGGCAATCAGTTGCTGGAGGTGATGCGCGAAATCAAACGCGCGTTCGATCCCAAGAATGTTTTCAACCCTGGAAAAATTTTCGAGGTAGGGACATCGCGCTGCGATGTCCGGACGCCGCAGCGCGGCGTCCCTACCAAAATCGACAATCATTTGCGCGAGAATTTTACTCGTCCGCTCGAGCTTCCATTTCAGCCAGTGCTCGCGTTTGCGTTCAAAGACCGGTCGTTCACAGGCAACCTCGAGCAATGCAACGGCTGCGGCGGCTGCCTTAAACAGAGCGGCATCATGTGCCCCACGTTCATCGCGACACATGATGAAGTGATGTCCACGCGCGGCCGCGCCAACATCATTCGGGCCGCGCTCGAACTGCGAACTAACGGACACGACCCGATGAAATCCGCCGAGCTCGACGCCGCGCTGAGCAACTGTCTCTCCTGCAAAGGTTGCACGCCGGAATGTCCGTCGAACGTGAACCTGGCGCTGCTTAAGGCGGAAATGCTTCACGCGCGATGGCGCCGCGATGGCCTGCCGCTGCGCGAACGTATTCTGAGCAATGTCGATTTGTTAGGCAAACTCGGCTGTCTCATGCCGAGGCTGACGAATCGGCTTCTCGGTTTCAAGGCGGCGCGCATCGCAATGGAGAAAACAATTGGAATCTCCGCACGACGCTCGCTGCCCCATTACGCAAGTGAACGCTTCGACAAATGGTTTAGCAAACATCTGTAGCCGGGGTCGGTGACCGCGCCGCCGACACGGAACGGCGATCTCCAGATCGCGCCCGGCGGCGTACAGAACCGCCGCCGCTGAGAACCGCGGCCACGTCATTCTTTGGGACGACACCTTTGTGCGGTATCACGAACCGCACATCGGCATTGCAGCGGTGAAAGTGCTCGAAGCGCTCGGATTCGAAGTTGCGCTCGTGAAAAATCGCCGCTGCTGCGGTCGCCCTGCATTCAGCCAGGGAAACCTCGATGCCGCCGCAAAACTCGCCAAACACAACATCTCTCAACTACTCGTCCGCCGTAGCCTTGGCGACGGATCTACTCCACCACTCCACTACTCCAATCTTGTTCCTCGAACCCTCCTGCTGGTCGATGTTTGTCGAAGATTACCGCGAGCTGAAAATCGAAAACGCCGAAAACATCGCGGCACGCTGTTTCCTGTTCGAGAAATTCGTGGCCGATTTACTGGCGCAAGAACCGGAGGCACTTCGGTTTAAGCACGAGTCCCGCAGCCGCGGGATCCTCATCCACCCGCATTGCCATGCCAAATCGATTCTCAATCCGGCGTTCATGGCCACGCTGGCCGAACGTTTGCCTGGAAGAAAAGCCACGGTGTTGGACACAGCGTGCTGCGGAATGGCAGGCGCATTCGGCGCGCTCGCAGAAAAATACGATCTATCGCTCCAAGTCGCGCAACGCTTGCTCGATCAAATCGACAATCAGCCCCACGGGACAGAAGTAATCGCGTCAGGCACAAGTTGCCGCCATCAAATTACCGACCTAACGAATCTCCGGCCAAAACACATGGCCGAGCTTCTCGCAGAAGCGTTGTAGCGGAAAAGCTGGCGCTAGGGTTTTGGTGGCGCCGCGGGTTTTGCGGCTTCGCCGGGTTTCGGCGGTGCGCCGCCTGCGGTTGCTGGACCACCGGGAAGATCTTCATCTGGAACGGCGAGGATTTCGTGCTCGACGAATGATTCGGGATGACTCGCGAGTTCCTTGCGAAGCGCGGCAATCTGTTCGGCTGTGACCGGGCTGGCGCTGTTGCCCCACTCGCTGCGCTCGTATGTGAGAACGTCGGCAATTTTTTGGTCGGTCAACGTTTTGTCCCACGGTTGCATGACAGCCGTGCCGTATTGCTGGCCCTTAACCGTGACCGGGCCTTGCAAGCCCTTGAGAACAATCATCGCCGGCCGGCGCGAGCCGCCGATCGTAAATTCTGAACCAGCAAGCGGTGGATATTGGCCGGCCACGCCAAGGCCGTTAGCCTGATGACAGGTCTGACAATTGGCCGCAAAAATCTTCTTGCCTCGATCGCGCGGCGAAAGTTCAGCTTGCTCGCCGCCGCCAGGTCCTCCTGCCACTGCTTTCTTCGGCGCGGGCGGCGAACCCATCGGATCGAGTCCGCCGCTGATGAAATTTCCCGAGTAACGGCCGAGTACGCGCCGCCAAAGAAAATCGCCAGTCCGTAGATCGCGATCAGCCAGATTGACAGCGGCTCGGCGCCTACGCGCGGTTCGCGTTTCTCGCGCTGCACAGCCGCGTGCACCTGTTGCACGTCGGCCTGTTCGCCGTAATCCATTCCCTGCCCGGTGCGCAGCGGCGTTTTCGGTTCGTCGTTCATTGCGTTATTTCTTGGGAGCAGCAGGCGATCCGGCGGCTGCCGGAGCAGGTGAAGCACCTTGAGCCGCTGGCGCGGGAGCTCGCGCAGTTGCCGGTGCGCCTCCGACTGATCTGACTTCTTTCAACGGATGAGATTGATTAAGCCCCATCAAATAAGCCACAACACATTTTGCATCGTACGTGGGAACAACCTCCCAGCCTGCCGGTGGCGCATCGGAACGCGAAAGTTGCAACGCTTCTGCAGAACGCTCTCCGGCGATGCGTCGTTTTTCGTAGAGGAAACGGTACGCCGGCATGTTTGAATCAGGATTGATGCTGCGCGGCGCATAAAGATGCACATGATGCCACGCGGCAGAATACATCGGCGGCAGACCGGCTGTCTGGATTGGCCATGGCGCGCCGGGAGTCTGCGCGCTCGGTGCGGCAGGGCTGCTGCGCTCCGAGTAGTGTTCGCCATCTGTGCGCGGCGTGGAGATGGCGAGGCAGGCAGCACCGGCTGGAACTGTCGCTGCGGGCGAAGTTGCAGTTGAAGGCCGGCGGAGCCGCCGTTCGCGCGAGGCTTCGGCGGGCGAGCTGGAGACCGCCGCTCCTTGAGCCGCTGGACTAGCTGCTCCTGCAGGCGCCGGAGATTCCTCGGGCGCGGGTGCGCGCGCGCCAATGTTTGCGAGGTCCTGGCCCATTCGCATTTTTCCGAGAAATACCGGCCGCTCAAAAATGTAATCGCGCGGCGCGCTGCGGCGATTGCCCCACTTCCGCTCGATATCGTCGGCGATGTAGTCGGCGCGGACTTGTTGGCTATGGCAATAGACGCAGCCGTTTGCTGCGTAAACGTGCTCGCCCCGCGCGAACATTCCCGATTGCGGGCGCGGATAAATGTCCGTCCCCTCTTCGTCGGATTCAGGATTGAGATGTCCGATTTGCCACGTCGGAATGACCGTGAGGCCGATCCACGAAAACGCAAACGTGCCGAAGATTCCGAGGAAGAGAGGAGCAAGGCCTTTCATCAATGGCCTCCGGATGTCTCGGCTTCAACCGGGTTGAGAAATGTCGGGACAGTCGATGTGCGGCCCAATCCCAAAAGCATCAGACCGAAGTGATATGCGAAAATAAAATGCGATACGGTCAGCAAAATGCCGGCAAGGCTGCGTCCGCGAAGATATGGCAACACTGTTTCAATGCTTTCGCTGAATGGCAGCGCCGGGTTTTCCAAGTTCGCGCCTTGCAGAAAGCCGCCGGCGAGCAGCATGAGCGTCATCAGTCCGATGCCGTAGGCCGATGCCCAGAAATGCAGTTTAATCAGTGATCCGTAACGCCATTCGCGGCCAACCAGTCGCGGGACGATGTAGTACATCGAACCGAAAATCGTCATCGTGAAAAACGCATACAGGCCAAGATGCGTATACGCGATGCTCACCTGGCTGAAATTCACGTAGCTCGCAACCGACCGGAGCGAGATCAACACGCCGATGACACTAAAGACCGTGTAAGACATGGCGCCGAAGACGGTGAAGCGCAGGGTCGGGCTGTAGCGCATCAGCGGGAAATATCCCTGCATGGTCAAATGATGATTCAGCCCCACAGTGGCGACAGGAATCATCGTCAAAATCGTCGCGGCGATGCTCGCCGTGATCATCCACGCCGGAAACGGACCGTCCACCAATCGCGTCATTCCGGTCCAGCTTGAAAAAGCGCATACGTCCAAAAGCCGATGGTTGCCAGGTGATAACTGTAAACCGGACGGCCGATCACCTTCGGAATCATGTAATACGCCGTGCCGAGAGCGATGGCGCCGAACCAGAGAAACAGCAGATTATTGGCGTACCACCATGTCACTGCCGATTGCAGGACGCCCTGCACCGGGACAACAAAGAGCATCAACTGTCCGGCCGCATAGAGCCACGGGAACCAGAGGAACGCGCCGAGTAAATACCATTGCGTGATGTAAATTTGGTCGCCGCGCCGATGCCGAAACATGAGCACCGCCCAGGAAGCCATGAGCGTGTAAGCGACAAACAGAATGACGGCCACGTAACGCGGAAACTCGAGCCATTGAAAACCGGTGCTATCGCCGAGCAGGATTGCGCCCACGCCTATCAGCACGCCCACGTTCCAGAACACAGCGCCGGCGGCGAGCAACAGTGGAAATCGCAACGTCGCCCGGCACAATCTTGCCATCAACCAAACGGCCGTGCCCATCCCGGCCATTGACGCCCAACCGTAAACCATCACGTTCATGTGAGCCGGGCGCAGCCGTCCCCACGTGAGAAAACTAATGCCACTGAGCAGATCCGGTGAGTGCAACTTGAAGGAGACGACCATCGCCAAAACGGTGCCCACGATCAGCCACGCGATCGCCGAGGTATAAAACATCAGCACTGGCACGCGCGTCGATGCGTCGATATACGCGCGCTCCAACTGCTCCGTGTCGCCGGCAGCAGCGGAGACCGCCGGGTCTTTCAGTGGAATTCCGGTAGTGTTCATTCAGACGTTGAAGCGTTGAAGCGTTGAAGGTTGAAGCGTCGACGATTCATGGCGTAGTGGCTGGTGCGGGAGAAGCGGGTGCCGGTGGTGATTGTTGAGTTGCTGGAGAAGGCGACGCGGCGCCTGCAGACGGCGGACCCGCCTTCGCCGCAGCTTCGGCGAGCGAGCTGGAGACCGCCGCTCCTTGTGGCGCAGCAGGCGGCGCGGGCGACGCTCCGGCGGGCGCTGCTTGCGCTGGCCGGCGTAGCGATCGGACCGGCTGGCGCGGGCTTTTTTGCGCCAGGTCGGCAACTGTGACTTCCATCGCGCGATCGATCGGGATTCGGGCAACGCCTTTGTTCTTATCGACCCATGCGTATGTCGTGAGTTCCTTCTGGCTTTCTTCGTGCAACGCCTTCAACTTTTCCATGCGCTTTTTTGCGCGCGTTTCTTCGTAATCACTTGTGCGCGGCGACGGCCCGATCACCGCGAGCACGATGAGACCGAACAAAACGAAGAGACACACAATACCGAGCCATGTGGAGAATGGCGCGCGCGAGTAGGCAATGCTGTGAGCTGATTGGGTCTCGGCCATTTCAGTTGACGGTGGTGAGAGATTCAATCAGACGCGGATCCCGGACAGGGAACAGCGAAGTCCTGGGCACCAGTCGCAGATAAACAAAACTGAGCGTGGCACCGATCGCGATCAGGCAAATCAAATCCCAGATGCTCACGTGCACGCCTGTTCCGTGTAACGCAGGTAAAACGATCAGATACATGTCCAGCATTTGCATAAGGAGCATCCAGCCGGCAAGGATACTAAGCTGGTGCGGATTTTTCTTAATCGATTGCAATAGCAAAATCCCGAACGGCACAAAGAACCGACCGATCACCAGAATCATGCTGAGCGCCCACCACGATTGCGTATTTCGCATCAGGAAAAATTGGGTCTCCTCCGGGATGTTTGCATACCAGATGAGCATGTACTGACCAAAACCGATGTAGGCCCAGAAAACGCAGAACGCGAGCATCCATTTCCCCATGATGTAATAGTGCTCGACGTGTGACGATGCCCTTCAGGTAACCGGCTTGTCGCAAAGCGGTGATCACCAGCACGAGCAACGCCATCGAGCTGCCCGCTGTGCCGGCAAAGATGTACACGCCGAACATGGTTGAATACCAGCGGTAGTTGAGGCTCATCATCCAATCGACTGCGCCAAACGTGAGACAAAGGGCAAACAGCGGCAGGCTGATGAACGACAGCCGGCGCATCCAAATCGTGAACAGCGGATTTCCGTCTTTGTCCTGGCGCGCGGAAAATCGCCGCAGCAATTGTGACGCAACGATCCAGAAACCAAAGAAGATAATCGTGCGAATAAAGAACCAATGAAAATTGAGATACGCGCGCTTGGAATCCAGGTTCGCCTCATGCCCCGGCGGAATGTCCATCCACGAGTAGAGATGGCGGCGCAGCAGCAGGATTGGAATAAAAAGAACTGCCAGCACGCCTAACAACACAGCGATGTTTTCCAATTGACGCCGCACAACCACGGACCAGTTGGCGTCGGTGGCGTGGTGAACGATCGTCCAGAAGAAGCAGCCGGCGCAGAGCGTAAAGAAGAACACAAACGCAAACAGCCAGGAGTAACTGAATTGATGCGGATTCACGAACGCGCCGACAAGACAGAGCACCAGGCTCACAACGGCAATCACACCGAGGAGAGTTGAAAGCCCTGTAAATCGACGGCTGTCGAAATATTCGCCTTCCGGCATCGGTGGCGTATGTAAACGCTCGCTCATTTTGCAGGAGTCGCTGTAGTCGGCGGCGGTGACGCCGGTTTGTCCATTTCCGCGCGATGATCTTCCGGAACATCGGCAATCGTCGCGTGCTGGCTGCGTTGCAACGCGCGCAGGTAAGCAATAATAGCCCAGCGATCCGCGACGACGATGTTCGGCCCGTAAGCCATCATCGTGTTTTTTCCGTTTGTAATGGTGTTGAAAATCTCGCCGTCAGACATTTTGCGAAGGCGATCGTCCTGAAGCGAAACCACGGTCGCAAGCCCGTATTGCTTGGTGATCCCATTGCCGGCAGCTGCGGCGCCGTGGCACATTGCGCACGTGATGTTGAACCGCTGTTGCCCGCGCTCCATCAACTCGCGCGTTACTGGCAACGGAATCCCGGTTCCCCATTGGTCGCCCATTTTGCCGGTGTTGAAGTAATCAGTTCCGGCACTGAAGGCGATCCGCATGTGCGCTTCCTCCGGCGCGTCCTCCTGTCATGCCGGGCGGCGAGCCCTCGGTCTTTGGTTTCGGCATTTCGTAGCCGACGGGGACCGTGCCAGCTACTGGCAAACGCGGACCGCGTCCATCAGCAAAAAATCGAGCGGCGCCTGTGCGCGCACTTTGGGTTGTCGCACCATGTCAGGGAAAACCTCCGACGGCGGCTGTGTGCCTTTCTGCCCGCGAAATCCAAGCACGGCGACCATCGCGATCGTGCACAGGACAAAAATTACGAAGAATGCGCGGAGCATATTTAGTCCTCGTGCACGATGGTGATATGCCGCCCGCCGGTTTGCTCCAGCAGCTCGTACACGCCGTTTTCCGTAAAGCGCGGGTCGCGAGCTTCGATTGCCAGGAAAAATCCGTCATTGGTCACGCGGCTGAAGCGTTCCCAGTTGAACATCGGATGGTTCCAGCGCGGCAAGCGATTCATGATTTGCCACGCAAAGAACGCCGAAAATGCGGCGAAAAGCACCGTCAGCTCGAACATGATCGGGAAAAAGGCTGGAACAGTGAAAAAGTCTGTGGGCTTACCGTGCGACATCGAGCGGATAGAGAATTGATGACGGGCCAAATTCGACGAGCACCGCGGTAAGGAATCCCGAAATTCCGCCAAACAGAACCCAGCCGCTCAGCCACGATTTGCCGATCCCCATCGCGCCGTCCATTCCGTGAATCGGAAATGGCGAATACACGTCCCATCGCCGGAAGCCAGCATCGCGCACGCGCTTTGCGGCTTCGTAAAGCGCCGCGGCGCTCGGATACTCCGCTGCCATGGCATAAACCTTGTGACCGTACGGAGTCGTTATCATCGCGTGCGCTCCTTTCCGCCCGGAGAGACCGATTCCGATTTCCGGCGACTCGCCATAATGCGGGTCCGCCTCAGGTGTGGCCGTCTTCACTTCCGACATCGCGATCATCGGGAGAAATCGAATGAATAGCAGGAACAGCGAAGTGAAAATTCCGATCGTGCCGATGTACGTCCAGATATCGACCCAGGTAGGGTGATAAACTCTCCATGACGATGGCAGAAAATCGCGGACCAAACCGCCTGCGATAATGATAAAGCGCTCGAACCACATACCGGCGTTAACGCACATGCAGACGAAGAAAACGACCAGCACGTTATGCCGGCACCAGCGGAACCAAAACAGCTGCGGCGAAAGCATGTTGCAAAAGAGCATGCCGAACCACCAGTACCACCAGTACGGACCGAAAATGCGGTTCCAAAACGCGAATCGCTCGTAATGATCGCCGCTATACCAGGCAATGAAGAACTCCATCGCGTAGGCGTAACCGACGAACGAGCCGGTCAACAAAATGATCTTCGCCATTTTATCGATGTGCTGCGGCGTGATCACGTCCTGCAATTTGAAAATCGCGCGCGCGGGTAAGAGCAGCGTCAGCACCATCGCAAAGCCGCCGAAGATTGCGCCTGCGACGAAGTAAGGCGGAAAAATAGTCGTGTGCCACGTCGGTATAAGGGTCGAGGCGAAGTCGAATGATACGACGCTGTGCACCGAGAGAACCAGCGGCGTTGATAGACCGGCCAACAGCAGATACGCCATTTCGTAATGGCGCCAGTGCCGATTCGAGCCGCGCCAGCCAAGAGCGAAAATTCCAAATAGAAATTTCCTGATCCGCGTGGTCGCGCGATCGCGTAACGTCGCCAAGTCCGGAACCAAACCAGTATGCCCAAAACAAAACCGACACGGTAAAATATGTCGAGACCGCGAACACGTCCCACATGAGCGCGCTGCGAAAGTTTTGCCAGATACCCCAGTTGTTCGGTATCGGTGCCATATACCACGCCATCCAGAACCGGCCGACGTGGATGCCTGGGAAAATCGCCGCGCACATAACTGCAAAAAGCGTCATCGCCTCTGCGGAACGATTGATCGACGTACGCCACTTTTGGCGAAGCAAAAACAAGATCGCTGAGATCAGTGTGCCGGCGTGTCCGATACCGATCCAGAAAACGAAGTTGGTGATGTCCCAGGCCCAGCCGACCGGGACCTGATTTCCCCATGTGCCGACGCCGGTGGAAATCTGATAGCCAATGCAAAAAGGCCAAACGTTGCAATGCTCGCAGTAGTCATGAAACACACCCACCACCACCGCGGCGCGGGTTGTTCGATGACGCCGGAAATACGCTGCGTGAGCCAGTTGAAATTGCGCCGGTTTAGGACCAGCGGAACATGCGCAATTCGCCGCTCTGCCTCCTGGACTTCCGGTGCTGTTGCTGGTGCTCCGTCCATATTAAATCGCGCTACTCCGGTAATGTCTCGACCAGGCTTGCGATGCCGACATCTTTCGCGTCAGGCATTTTCGGATTTGGATTGCGAAGGCGGGCGAGATAACTCGTTCGCGGAATAACGTTCAAATAATCCAGGATCCGATAATTGCGGTCCTGTTGTTTCATCTTCGAGACGCGGCTCTCTGAGTCCTTGATATCGCCGAAAACGATCGCTTCAGTTGGACAGGCTTGCGCGCACGCAGTCGTAAAGGAATCGCGCGGGATGCGCTTGTCCGGCGAAGCGCCTGCGCGCGCGAGCGCGACGATCTTTGCTTCTTCGATGCGTTGCACGCAGTAGGTGCATTTCTCCATGACGCCGCGCATGCGCACAGTCACGTTAGGATTCTTCTGCATCTTCATCGTGTCGGGCGCGCCCTTGGTGGTAAGCGGCGCAAAGTATTCTTCAAAGATGTTCAATGCGCCGACGAGCTTTCTCTTGCCGACTGGACGCTGGTTGTAATCGAAATAATTAAAGCGCCGCACTTTGTAGGGGCAGTTGTTCGAGCAAAATCGCGTGCCGATGCAGCGGTTGTAAGCCATCACATTGAGGCCGTCCTCGCTGTGAACGGTCGCGTTGACCGGGCAAACCGTTTCACATGGCGCGTTCTCGCAATGCTGGCAGGGCATCGGCTGGAACACCATCTCGGGATGCTCCGGCCAGTGGTCGCGGTCCTGATTGAACGGCTCGCGACTGGCGTAGTAACGATCAATACGGATCCAGTGCATGATGCGGCCATGCGAGACTTGTAGCTTCCCGACAACCGGAATGTTGTTTTCCGCCTGGCAGGCGATCACGCAAGCGTTGCAGCCGGTGCACACATTCAAGTCGATGCTCATTCCCCACTGCTGCGGCGCGTCCAACGGCGGATGGGTGTAGAGACTCGGCGGCGGATGCGGCAATTCTTCTGCGCCCGGAACCTCTTTCGCGAATTCGTTGTTTTTGCGATAACCCTCCAGCGTTCCTTCGCGAACAAGACCGCGGCCTTCGATGCTGAAATGTTCCTGTGTGATCGAGAACGGGTAACTGCGGCCGACTTTGGTCACCTGCACGGTCTCAATGCCCTTCGCGCCAGCAACAGCAACATGCGGATTCGCTGCTGTTCGCAAGAAATAGCCATTAAACCCAGCCTGCTCTGTAAGCCCCGGTTTTTCCTTCAAATTGCCGCCTGCATACGGAAGCTCGACAAACTGCGGCATTTTGCGCGCCCAACCGAGCGTAACGGTAACGGAGTTGTCGGCATGCCCGGGCGACACGAGCGCTGCAATGACAAGCTCGCGTTTCATCACGGTCCCGCCGGCGCTCTTTTCATTGATCGCGATCTGCAACAAATCGCCCGTTTCGACGCCGAGCCTTTTGCGTATTCAGGACTGATCAACGCCGCATTGTCCCAACTCAGCTTCGTGACTGGGTCAGGTAGTTCCTGGAGCCAGCCGTTGTTTGCGTAGCGGCCGTCGTCCATGCCGTAGCTGCCGGTCAACACAATCTCCGGCGATTCTGGTGTAGGAGGCGCCGAAAGCGACGCGGAATCGCGCGGCAGAGTTGCGGCTGCGCCGGCGTTGAATGCGGCTTGCTGATCAGCGCTTTGAACGTGCGCAGCAAAACCGTCGTGCAGAAAGCGCGACCACACTGTTTGAAAATCGCCCGGCGGATTCGTTAGGCGAAAGGTTTCCTGTATCAGCTCCGGGCCTTGCAGTTTCGGGCCGCCAAGCAGCATGTTCATCAGCTCGATCTCACTCAGGCCACCGAAAAGCGGCAGGATCATCGGCTGAATCGACAAATAATCGCCACCGGCTGTGAGCGCGTCGCCCCACGATTCGAGATAATGGGCAAGCGGAATGTGCCACTGGCTCAGCGCGGATGTAGCGTCCTCGTGATAACCAAGCCGGACAATATTCGGGACTTTCTTTTGCAGCTCTGCCCAATCGAGAGGCGCCTTTGTTTGTAAATCTTCTACCAACCCGCGCGGCGCGTTATAGACGGGGTCACCGCCGAAAATGAACAGCTGTTTGACGCGACCTTCATTTATTTCCGTTGCGAGCTGAGCGATGTCGATTGCCTTCGGGTTGCGCGGCACCTGACGCACGACGAGCGTTTGGCCGACATTTTTCAGCGCAGCATTGATTGCATAAACCAGCATTTGCACAGCAACCGGCTGTGTCGGGCCGGCGAGCACCAGGCTCGCTCCCGGTTTTGCCATTAAATCAGCGGCAACCCCATCAATCCATTGCTGGTCGAAAGTGTTTGACGCGCCTTGGAAATTTCCAAGCAAAGAGCCCAGACCGGAATCATTCGTTCCCGCGTGAATTTTCGTCGCGAGCGCATGCGCGAATGCGGGAATCTGACTGGCTGGACAACGCAGCCGATGATCCGCCATCGCGCCCGTCAGGGTGAAACGATGTTCGACCACATACAGCCGGTTCATGCTGTCCTTCGATGCGCTCACGCGCCGGCGCGAAGTGAAACCGCGCACTGTTTCGAGATCGCCCTGACCGCAATCGAGAAAATCGCTGTCCAACGCAAGAATCACGTCGGCGCGATCTAATTTCGGCAACACCCGCGCGTTGGCGCCGAAAGCTGTTTGCATCGCCACGTTTGCTTCCTGACCAAGGCGCGGCTCGTAAACGCACCACCGCATTCCCGGGAATTTTTCTCTAATTCTGTGCGAAGACGCTCTCGCGTCGGCGAATTCGTCTCCTCGACCAGAAACGCAAGACCACTGCCCTGGTCATTCAGGATGGTTTTGCCAAATTCTCCGAGGAACTTCTCAAATTCTTCCCGCGTACTCGCCTTCCCTTTCTGGACAAAACGTTTCGAGCGGGTCGGATCGTAAAGATCGAGAATTGACGCCTGGACAAACGTGTCCGTGGTGCCGCCGCTTGCCGGGTGCAGCGGATTGCCTTCAAGCTTGATCGGCCGGCCATCAACCGTCGTGGCAATCAGCGGAATGCCACCGCTGCGCGCGCGGCATCGCAGTCGCGTAGTAGAGGAATTTTCCGGGGATCGTCCACTCCACATTTTTCGTGAAGGGGACGAGATGCAATTCGGGGCGACGACAACTCGTTAGGCCAACTCCTGCGAGCGCCATTGATGCGCCCATCAATTTCACAAAATCGCGCCGCGACCATTCGTCGCCATTCAGTTCCGCCGTGCCTTCGGGAAATTCGCGTTCCAACCATTGACGAAATTCGGGCGTATCGTTCAGCTCGCCGATGCTGCGCCAATATTTTGTGCCGTTGGATGGCTCAGGCGGATGATGGAAAACGCGTTTCATGGGCTTCGCCTGGTGGTCATCGGTGGCACCCCTGGCAATTTGTTGGCGGAGTGATCTTCCAGCGCTCTTTCAACGTCTGGCCGATCTCGGATTGGGTGAGCTGCTTCTTCTTCGAAAAATCTTCACGCGTGTCGCTTGGCTGACCGTAGTTCGCGACAAACTCCGCCGGCTTAACATCCTCAGGTTCCCAATCGAGATTGAAAACCTGATCGTCCGGCCGCAGATAATTTTCGGGGTGCCGATGGCAATCCAGGCACCACGCCATGCTGTGGGGTTGGGCGATGTGAACCACCGACATGTCATCGACGGCTCCGTGGCAACTGAAACAGCTGATGCCCCGGTTCACGTGCGCAGAGTGGTTGTAATAAACGTAATCGACCGTGCGATACAGCCACACCCACTCGACTGGCTGACCGCTTTTCCAGCTCTCCTGCACCGGCTGCAGCTTGGGATTGTCTTTCGCCACTTGCGTATGGCAGTTCATGCATGTCGCAGTGTTGGGCACGTTCGATTGCGCGGCCACTTCCACGAAACTGTGACAATACCGGCAATCCATCCCCAGTTGGGTCACGTGAATATCGTGCGGAAACGGCACCGGCTGGATCGGCTGGTATCCGACTTTTGTGTAAGCTTCGGCGTGGCGTAATACCATGTGGCGCCGGTCAAGCCACAAACGATCACAATCACGCAGACGACCACCTTGAGGGGTATCCAATTCGTCCAGCGTGGAAAGAAATTGGCCATGGTGCTAGACGGCCTCCGCGCCGACGCTGCGCAGCCGCCAAGTCCGCCACGGCGGATTCGTCCGGTGGCGAACTACCAATGAATGAAAACTGTGGTCAGGATAGGCTTCGTTCAGACGCTGCAAAGTGGTTAAGGTTAATCGTTGCCTGGAGAGCAACGAAGATTCTATAAATTCAAAGCCCGAGGGCAAAACAAAATTTCTTTTCCAATTTCATTGCCGGTCTCGCTCGTTGAGATCGCGATAGGAATTCTGAAAGCTGCGAAATTCTTCAGGGAAACGGCAGCGAAACGACTTCGACCGGAATCGCACCAGCCGGATCCAGCGAAAGTGCTTCCAAATTCGTGGCAGGATTGTTGAAGCCGCGTTTCACGTAGCCGAGCGCGATTTCTTTTCCAAGTCGTGGGCTGCGCGTGGCGCTCGTGATCCAGCCGGCTTCTTTTCCAGATGCTGAAGGAGCGACGAGTTTCATCCCAGGCTGGAGCGGCGTGTTGTTCAGCGAGATCAATCCGCACAATCGTTTGTTGGTTTGTCCGGACATTTTGATTCGGGAGATCACTTCCTGACCGATGTAACAACCCTTTTCGTAATCGATCGTGCGTTGTTCGAGATTTGCTTCGATCGGAATAATTTCGTCCGTAAGTTCGCGGCCCCAGCGGGGCAGCCCTTGTTCGATTCGCATCACATCCGCGGCTGCAGAATCGATAAACAGATATGCTGAGGCCAATTCATGTCGCACAGCATCGTGGCGTGCTGGGTCGCTCCAGATGTCCCAACCCGTCGTCGCAAAACGACGCGCCGAGACAATCCGGCCAGACTCGAGTGCCGGCGGGTCCTCCGTGAAAACGATGGAAGAGCGAGAATTCATCCGTGACATCCTCAATCTGAACGTCGTCGGCAATCACGTAACGCTCCAGCCGTGCGCGAAGCGTTTCGCGAAGCTCTGGCTCGGCATCGATCAAAAAGCTTCGCCGAGTGCGGCTATGAAAATTTGCGCGTTCAGTTTGCCTTTCGCATTGAGCACGCATGCTTCTATCGCGGCCGTTTCGTTCGCCTTGCGCAAATCGTTTGTGATTTGCCCGTTGATAAAACGGAATCTGTCAGCCCCAGTCACGCGAAGCTTGGCGCGCGCGGAGAGGTCGAGAAAGAAGTCTCGCTCCGTTCCTGAGCGCTGCGTCATTCCTCTCCGGATGAAAAACGGCTTAGCAGTTGTTTGAGAAACCCACGCCGCAACGGCGCTGCAGCAGGAGCCGTCGCGTTCATCGTTCCGCTGAAGCCGAGCAGAGACTCAGGAGACGCAACGAGGCCCGCTTCTTGAGGTTCGACGTTTGGCGTCTCCGCGCCTGCTAAAGCGGTAATCGATTCTTCGGCGTCGGATTGTTCGAGCGGTTCCTGGATTTGTGGCTCTTCGGCATATCCCGGACCTGGCTCATGCAGATACTTGCGCAGCACGGCGGAATAATCGTCGTCGCCGTGGCCCCACTGCATTTGCTCTAACAACTGATCGCGCGCCGCAGCAGTGACTCCGAGGTCCAGATAATGCGACAAAGCGATTTGGCTGGCGATCTGCATGTCTTTCAACATGTGTTTGACGGAAAAGTGCGGCGCGAAATCGCGTTCGAGCATTTTTGGCAGCTTCATCGCCAACGTGCCGGAATAACTCGCGTTGACGCGCATGGCTTCGACAAATTTTTCTAACGGTAAACCCTGCGCTTGCACGAGCGCCAGAGCCTCGGCAGCGGCCTGAATGCTCCCAGCGGTGACCATATTAGTTGCAACCTTAATAGCGCTGGCCTGGCCAACTGGTCCGATATGCATGATCTCTTTGCTGCTGGCCTCAAGGATTGGACGGCCTTCACGCAGCGCTTCATCTGTTCCGCCAACGTAGTAAACAAGCTCGCCTTTTTCAGCTGCGCCTTTGCTGCCGGTGAAGCATGCTTCGACGAACCGCGCGCCTCTGCGTTCGACAACGTCCGCTGCGGCACGCATCGAATCCGGAGCGACCGTGGAATGCGCAAAGATGACGTGACGTGGCGTGAGCTTTTCGCTGAGCTGCTCGACGGTCTGCAGGAGCGCGTCGTCATCAGACACAAAAATCTGGATGTAATTGCAAAAGCCCGCCAGTTCCCCGGGTGAACCGACAAAATTTGGAACAGGCCGCGGCGATCGATTCCAAACGAAGACCGAAAATCCTTTGCGGCGAAGATGTCCAGCGATTGCGCGACCGATAATCCCAAGCCCGATCACGCCAATGTTTGTGTGCTTTGGCTGTGTCGGCAGATGCGGGACGCTCCATGAGGTCGGCAGTTCAGCGATCAGCCTGCCGACAAAAATGCGTCCACGCAATCCAGAAGTTTCGCAGTTTCACCGCTTCAACCCGAATTCGGCGAGATAATACAACGCGACCGAGCCGACGATTTGAAGGCTCTGTGCGCTAATTTTGTCCATCGTATCATCCGCGGTGTGCCACCAGGGATAATCGAAATCTATGATGTCGATCGTCGGAATCCCAATCGCGTTCAGCGGCGCGTGATCGTCAATCAGATCCCGGTCGAGGTAGCTGAAGTATTTTCGCAGCTTCAGCGCTTCGGCCGCGGCAAAGACATCGTGCGCCATCGCCGACGGTGAATCTGGGGAAGCGTAATACCAAGCGAACGGTCACCAACCATGTCGAACAAGATTCCTCCGCGAAATTGTTTTGCGCCCTCGCCTTGGAGTTGCCTGGCAAAGTAGCGGCTCCCGTAGAGACCATCCGTAGCAGAAAAATTTTCATACGCCTCTTCGCCATCGAAAAACGCCAGCTCAACTTTTCGGGCAAGAGTCGGGTGCTGCCCGAGCACGCGGGCTAACTCTAACAGCAGACCCGTGCTTGAGCCGCCGTCGTTCGCTCCGACAAAGCGGATGGTGTCGAATAATTTCGTGTCGTAATGCGAGCACAACAATAATGACGGGGATGCCGGATTCGCGTCGCCCGCGAACCGCGCAATCAGATTTACAAAGTGAATTTTGCCTCGTGGCGTGTCGTCGGTGAATGCCTGGCGTGTTACCTGCCAGCCCGAATGCCGCAGTTGCGCCTCTATGTAATCTCTGGCTTTCTCGATTGCGTCCGAGCCGGCGGGGTGCGGCCCCAGATCAACAAGCTGTTGAACGTGAGCAAGCGCTTTCTCTCCCGAGAACTCCTCCCAGATCTTCGCCTCGGCGGCACATGATTGCTGCACAAACACAATCCACGCCAACGCGAGCAGGAGTAATGGAGTGATGGAGTAATGGAGTAATGTCTGGCGCGAATTCACTACTCCATTGCTCCCCTAATCCAACACTCCAATCCCTTAGTCTGCCGGCGGCAGCCCCAGAGCAGTAACAATCCGCTGGAGATCGTCCGTTCCGTAGTACTCGATCTCGATTCGCCCCCGCTTTTCTCCATGGTGAACCGTGACGTGGGTGGCCAGATGCTGTTGCAGGCGATTTTGCAAATCCTCTACTGCCGTTGCCGTAGCGCTCGAATCGCCAGTGGCGCGCCGCGATTTGCGTCGTCCGCGACCAATACCAAGCAAGCGGGCAACCAGCCGCTCCGTCGAACGCACCGTGGCGTTGCGCCGCAAAACGGTTTCCGCAGCGAGCAATTGTTCTTCCGGCGCTTTCAACGCCAGCAACACCTTGGCGTGTCCGACTGAAACCAAGTTCTGAGCTAACCAGATCTGCACCTGCGGATGCAGATCCAAAAGCCGCAATGCGTTGGCCACAGCCGCCCGGCTACGGCCCACTTTGAGCGCGATATCTTCCTGCCGCATCCCAAATTCATTAGCTAATCTCGCGTAGCCCTGGGCTTCTTCGATTGGATTGAGATCGGCGCGTTGCAGATTTTCGATCAACGAAAGTTCGAGAACTTCCAGGTCGTTAGCTGTGCGGACAATGGCTGGCACCGTGGCAAGACCAAGTTCCTGCGCGGCGCGCCACCGGCGCTCGCCGGCGATCAATTCAAATCGCGTGCCGACCTGGCGGACGATGAGGGGCTGAATAATACCGTGCTGCCGAATCGACTCGATTAGTTCCAGCAGCACGTCGCGCGCAAAATCCTTCCGCGGCTGCAATGTGCTCGGCACAATGCTCGTCAGTTCGATCTGGTGCACTCTCTCGGCCGCCTCCGATCCGTCTCTGGGCGTAGCGACCGCAGGCGTGCCGATCAGCGCGCCAAGACCTTTACCCAAACCTGAGCGTGCCATTGCGCCTGAGGCTACCGGAACAGACTTCTCAACGCAAACAGCAAAGCGCCGGGCAGTGTCCGAATCGCTGCACGCCCCGAGCCTCGCAGGAGCTCGTCCGGTCATTGGGAGCGGGCGTCATGGGTTTCGTTCCTGAAAAACAGTTAAAAAAGTATTGACACTCAGCACCGAAATCGAGTATCACGGCGGAAGGTTCCAAAAGAGACAAAGACTTTTGCCCGGTAGGGTTCTTTGTCTGTTCGGATCCCTGTGACAGATAAAAAACAATCCAAACACGACCGGGAAAGAGAAAGAACACATTCATGCATTCATTGAATCAAGTTAACAAGTTAGTCTCATGCGGACGAGATCCGGCTCGCTCGCTGCCGTTATGGCGCGGGTTCCTTCTCATCCCGCTCATTCTGGTGTGCTTTGCATTTGCGCCGCAAACGCGAGCAGTCGTTCCGGCCCCCGACGGGGATACCCCGGCTTCAACACGGCAGAAGGACAGCAACGCACTGCAGTTCGACATCACCGGCGTTGCAAATACGGGGCTTGGTTGGCGTTCGCTCTTCGCGCCAACCGCCGGCGAGCTTCAATACTGGCGCTGGTGCTGGAGCGCTGGTCCTCAACCACGTACGGCGCGATGCGAACACGGCCGTTGGCACTGCTGCCCTGCTACTCAATCGGTCGAGCGGCAGCCGAAACACAGCTGTTGGAGCGGCCGCGTTGGTCCATAACGACGGCGATGCCGACGGGCAACGGATCATTCAACGGCGCTGTCGGCGCCGTTTGCGCTCAACAATAACGAGACCGGATTCAGTAACAACGCCGTTGGCGATTCCGCGCTCTTTAGAAATATCAATGCGCGCTGCGAATACAGCTGTTGGTGATCTTGCGCTCGAGGATAATGACGCAACTGGAAGCGGCGCTGCCAATAACAACACGGCAGTTGGCGCTTCGGCGCTCCAAAGTAACGTTAATGGTAGTGAGAACACAGCCGTGGGTGCAGGGACAGGACCAAACATGGCCACTGGCTTCAATAACACTTACATCGGCAACTTCGTTGGTCACGTCGACAGCCGACGACGAAGACGGTACCATCCGCATCGGCGACATCTCGAACGGGAACGGGGCCGGGTCCTTAGCCTGCTACATCGGTGGTATCTGGAACAACCAGCAGCCTGTTGGCGAGCAACGTTGTTGTAGTTACTCTGAACCTTGATACCGACCAGCTTGGCTATGACGGTAGTGCCGCCAGGAGTGGTAGCGCACCTGCTGCGCCTAATCGTAGCGCACCTCAACCTCGCGTGCGCCCCCAGCCCGGGAACCACGCCATGCTCAATCAGAAAGTTGAGCAGTTGCAAGCAACGGTCACGCAGCAACAAGCAACGGTCGCGCAGCAACAGAAACAAATAGAGACTCTCACAGCCCAGCTCAGAGAGCAGGCCGCCCAAATCAAAAAGTGAGCGCCCAGCTTGAGATGGTCCGCCCCACGCCGCGAGTGGTGGAGAATCGATAAGACTGTTGTCAAGGAGCGCTGTTAGAGAAGTCAGCGTTTCCTCGATACAAATTCAGCCGCCGCGCGAACCCGCGCGGCGGCTGTTTTCTGTACTGTAGCCGCTTCGCTGCCTGGCACGCCGTAGCTTTAGCGAAGGCGGGTGCGAAGCGCCGATCCCAACGCGTGCATGGCGCCTTTCAGCGGCGCCTCTCACAGAGAGGCGGCTACAGCTAAATTCGTTTGGCTGGCTCGAGAGTGCGTAAATTGAGTTACACAGCCTTTGTATAGCTACCAAACGCGAATACGGTCTGAATGACGAATTCCAAATGACAAAGAATCCCACTGAAACCTTTACACTTGGGCATTCGCCCGACCCGGACGATGCGTTCATGTTCTACGCGATCGCGAAGGACAAAATCGATCTGCGCGGTTATCGGTTTGAACATCGGCTGGAAGACATTCAGACGTTGAATGAGCGGGCGCAGCGCGGCGAGTTGCACATTTCAGCCATTTCCATTCACGCGTACGCCTACGTCGCAGATAAATACGCGCTGTTGCCGTGCGGCGCGAGCATGGGCGATGGATATGGACCGCTTGTGATCCGAAAACATCCAACGCCCAACGTCCAACGCTCAACACCCAATCAAGAAGCTGATGCTCGCGAGTCGTTGCGCAGCGGAACGATTGCTGTCCCCGGCAAGATGACGAGCGCGTTTCTGGCCCTTCAGCTTTTTCTCGGCGAATTCAAATTCATGGTCGTTCCGTTCGACAAAATTTTCGATGCGGTAGAAAGCGGACGCGCGGATGCCGGTTTGATCATTCACGAGGGGCAACTGACATACGCACGGTCCGGTTTTGAGAAGATCGTGGATCTCGGTGAATGGTGGAAGCGCAAGACGGGGCTGCCATTGCCGTTAGGCGGAAACGTGGTGCGCAAAGATATCCCGCCACCAGTGCGACGTGACCTCAGCGAGATCATTCGCGAAAGCATCGACTACGGTCTCACACATCGGGACGAAGCCGTCGCTTATTCGCTCGCATACGCACGCGACATGAACGCGCAGCTCGCCAGCAAGTTCATCGGCATGTACGTGAATGAATTTACCCGCGATTATGGCGAGATTGGACGCGCAGCGATCCGCAAATTTCTCGGCTGACGCTCACGACAAGGGCTACATCGACGTTCCCGTCGAACTGGAATCTGTGGAATAACTCAAAAGCAGGCACTCCGCGCCACTGAGAGGTGTTTAGAGGTCTGAAACCGGTCTTCGCTCACTGCTCCTCCGCTTCTGAGGTAGCTCTCATTAACACCTAGCTTCAGCGAGGTGCCTCGAGCGCCACACCCGTTTGGCTGGGATTTGGGAAATCGCTGAAGCGGTTCTCATCTCGGCATCGCGTCGTGACGCACCCAGCCAAGGTGTTAATGAGAAACGGATTCAGAGTCGACTACGGATTCAGCTCCAGACCGAAGCCGTCGTTCGGCATGTTCTAGCTATCGTCAGAGAATTTTCTTGCCACACGATTCACGAGCGACGTATCAATGATGACTCGGTGAAGGCAATGCTGCCAGCGAGGGGCCATCTTCTCCGTCTCAGTCGAGTCGGATCTTGCGTCGGTATGTGCGCCTTGCTCGTGTTTGCCAGCTGCAAAAAGACGAGCCGATCGACGAAGCTAAAGCGGCGGGAAAAAGCACGGCCGATTTTCCGCAAATCACTGCAGACATTTTCAAGCCGATGGATGGCGGCATTGATCTTTCGCCGGAGGAAATCATGGGCCGCAACACGTGGAACCTCTGGAGCGGAGGCAACGAGCATTTTGGAATCACGCCGCGCAGGACAGTTTCGGTCTGATGGATCTGCTGAAGATGCTCGATAACCGCAAATTTCCGCGCGGCGAACGCTTCAAAGTGCTCGGCCTGGTGAACGAGCCGGGATTCCGCGCGGCGAGCAAGCCGGATGAATTCGGCTTGTGGCTCGACGAAGAGGCGGAGCCCGAACCGGCAGGCATCGATCGAACAGTTTACGGCAAGCCTTCGGGTGTGCTCGGTTTTCGGCTCTTTCCGAATCCGGATTTCAACGAGGAAGCGCGCAAGAAATGGAATGGCGATCGTTTCATGAACGATCCCGCTTACTACAACGACAACAAGCTCATCCGTCCGTATCGCGTCGGCGTAGCGTGCGGCTCCTGCCACATCGCGCCGAACCCGAGTAATCCGCCGCTTGATCCGGAAAACCCGCGCTGGGAAAATCTGGCCTCAGCGATCGGCAATCAATACATCAACGAGGGAAAGGTGTTCGCCTGTAACGTCGAGAAAGGCGGCTTCTTTTACGAAATGCTTCTCGCACAGCCTCGCGGCACTTCCGATACCTCGCGCATCGCGACCGATCACATTAACAACCCGAATGCGATCAACCCGATCTTTTTGCTGGCTGAGCGGGAGCGCATCGCGGTGCCGGAGAAGATGGCTGGCGGAACACTTGCGTTACCCGGAGAAAAAGAGGAGATGCCGGTGCCGCACATTCTAAAGGACGGTGCCGATTCCGTCGGTGTTCCAGGCGCAACGATTCGCGTTTACGTGAACATCGGAATGTTTTCTGAATATTGGCTGACGCGCCACCAACCGGCTGATCGGCCTCACGCCGCAAAAACCGTTCGAGATTGCTTATGCGCGCGAGCATTCCGTTTTCTGGCGCGCGACCGAAGAGCGTCTGGCAAATATCGCCGCTTTTTTCGCCGGCTTCAACCATTTCATCTCGCCGACGCGCCGGGTGGACAGGCTTACATCACTACGGATGCCGCCGTGATGACGCGCGGAAAAGAAGTTTTTGCCGAAAGCTGCGCGGCGTGTCACTCCAGCAAACAACCGCCGGCAAACATCGATCCGCACTCCGGCGAAGGAAAAGCGTGGTTCCGCGCTGCGGTGATGGCGCCCGATTTTCTGGAAAACAATTTTCTGTCGAACGACAGGCGTTATCCACTGACGAAAATCGAAACGAATTCGGCGCGCGCGTTCGGAACTAACGCGAAAGCTGGTCACGTCTGGGACAATTTCTCTTCGCTCACGTACAAGGAGCTCTCGCCAGTCGACGAGCTCGAATTTTTCAATCCGTTTGATGAGACGCATCCGATCAAATTCAAACCTAAAGAGAAAATGTCGCACCCGGCTATTACCGCGTGCCGTCGCTGGTCAGCGTGTGGAGTTCCGCGCCGCTATTGCACAACAACACGCTGGGAAAATTCACTGGCGATCCTTCGGTAGCGGGTCGAATCGACGCATTTAACGACGCGATCGAAAAATTGCTCTGGCCGGAAAAGCGGCTCAACAAAGATTCGATCTGGCGAACGCAAAACGAATGCACACTGCATTTGCGCAAAGAGTTTGTGCCGAAACCGCTTCAGCATTTAGCCGGCAACGATGGATACATCAGCATCGGTCCGATCCCGAAAGGCGTGCCGATTAATTTAATCGGCAACCTCGAACCTGATCTCGGGCAATTGGTCGTGTTGCAGGCGAAGATCGTCAAGGCGCTGGTGAAAATTCACGCCATGAATCTTTCGCCGGAAGAAGCCACGGCCGAATTGGCAAAAGCGGTTCCCGAATTAGCTGGCAGCGAACAAATGTCCCGACTTCGTCGAAGACAAAGGACATTATTTCGGCACGGACCTGCCGGATTCAGACAAGCGCGCGCTGATCGAATACTTGAAAACGTTTTAGCGCGTTAAAAGAAAGGAAACAAATGGCAGTCACAGTTCCAGAAATGTTGAAAATGTCGCAGACACAGCTCGACGATCTGTTCACCCAAAGTCCCGTCGGCGAGATCCCGAGCGGGGAAGGAAAAGGAACAGCGATCATCGCGCCCGGCACCAACGTGTCGGATGAGATTGCCTGGTTTATAAATGTCTTCACATGGAAAGGAAAAGTCTTCGACCCGGAGAAAGGGGAGCTTCGGAACAAAATCCTGCCTATGGGACACAAGGCAATTGTCGCCAAAGTCTACAAGGACAAGAGCTGGTTCGATCAAAAGGAGTGCATCGTCCTCGATTACTCCAAGACTTCACTCATCGCGCATTGGATACGCGATGAGATTCGCGAAGTTAGTCCCGGCATTTACCTCGGGTTGGTCTACTGGGGTAAAAGAAGCTGATCCACTTCGCGCTCCAGTTTCCGGCTTCGGGATAGTTCGAAATAGCAGAGTCAAATTCTTGGATTCATGTCAGCCGTGAATTCGAACGTCAGCCGACCAATGCCGCGTGCCAATACTGGCTCGTGGTTCCTAAACTTGGTGAGCGACACGACGATGTTCCTTCTGCAGATGGAACGCCGAATCGATCCCTGGCTGCGGCCGATATTCGACGCCACGCTGCGCGATCCAGTAGCGCGCATCGTCACCGCATTGATGAACAAAAAGCGCAAGGACGAAGGCTTGAAAATCGCCGAGGAAAAGCCGCTGCCTAACGAGGAGGAATATCTCAACTCCGTCATCGAGAGCTTTACCACGCAGATGCGAGGACTCTGGAAACCTGGCGGATTTGAGCGCGGCGGTAACACCAAAACTCAAGGCATCGTCCGCGGCGAGTTTATCGTTCACGACAATCTTCCGCCGCAATTTCGCTACGGCATCTATGCCAAGCCGCAAACGTTCCGTTGCTGGGTCCGCTTTTCCGGGCCCGGTCCTTACATCACGCCGGACATCGACGACGTCGGATTCATGAGCATCAGCATCAAGCTCATGGGTGTGCCCGGGCCGAAATTGATGGATGAGGAGAAATTTACCGTAGACATGTTCGGCGTCTCCACGCCCACATTTGTCACACAAGACATAAAGTCGAATGCGCACCTGCAAAAGTGGAGCGTCAAAAATGCGCAGATTTTTCATTTCGTTAATTTCGAGCAACCCCACATCGCGGACATGATCATGCAGGGGTTGTGGGTGAAAACGCAGAGCAGCCCGTTTGAAGCTCCGTACTTTAGCTGCGTGCCGTATCTGCTGGGCGAGGGCCAGGCGATGCAATACTCGGTCTGGCCGAAGACGAACAAGAAAACTCCGATCCCGCGGCTGCCGTTGCGTCCGCCAGATGATTATCTGCGCAATGCGATGGTCAAGGCGCTGAATGAAGGAGACGTGGAATTGGACTTTCGGTTGCAATTGCAGACCGATCCGTTCCTGATGCCGATTGAAAACAACGGCGTGCTCTGGCCGGAGAAACTTTCGCCACGGGTATCAGTAGCAACGCTTCGGCTGCCAAAGCAGAAATTCGATTCGCCGGCACAAATGGAATTTGCCAGGAAGCTCTCTTACAACCCGTGGCATACCATCGCCGAGCATCGGCCGCTGGGTAATCAAAGCCGCGCCCGGCAACGGATGTATTTCGCGTTATCACAAGCTACGCCATGACATGAACGAGGTGCCTCATTACGAGCCCACAGGTGATGAGGTATTCGACTAGGAGGCCATGACGCCGCAGGGAACTTTCATGATTTTGGCGCCGATCGTTCCGTCACGCGAGACGGAACTGCGCAGCTTGCTCGACTCCATGAACGAGGGCCCGGGTCCGTCAACCCAAACAACCCGCTGGTCCCGTTCGCGCAGTTCGACACGCTGCATTTCGCGCGCTTTGCGATTCTCGACGATCAAACCGTCGGAGATCTGCGCATCTACGGGTTGCCCGTCCGCACCCATCCGCTGTATCTCGCCTTCCTCGGCGACATTGACGGCGAGGAGGAGGCATTCCTCAACGAACTGGTAACACGTGCGCCCGACGGCTTGCGCGCAATCTTTTCATGCTGCCACGGATTCGCGTCTGACACCGATCTTATGGCCTGGATGAAGCTGCTGCGAAGTCCCGCCAGCGCGGCTTACGTGAATACACGCGGGCCGCACGGTGCGGCGAATTCGCGAAGAAGCGGCATTGCAGGATGCGATCGAGAGCCACCTTGCGAGTCAGGCGTCTTCGTTTGAGGCTCTGCCGCCACGGGAAATTCATGCGCAGTTAAAGCGGTTCGTGGAGGCGGAAAAATCCGCGGGCCGCCTCACTCTGTCCGACGAGGAGCCGACGCCGCGTTGACTGGCAGATCAGAAAAATATTGCACCTGATCGGCATGCCCTTGTTGTTGTTGCTGGTTTCGCCGCTGCTGATTCTCATCGCTCCATTCTATCTCTTTCAGCTTCGCCGCTTGGAGAAGACCGATTCGGAGCCCTACATCGTCGTCGACGACGACCATTTCGACGACCTTGGCGGAGTCGGAAGATCATGATGTTACGAACCCGTACAGTGCGCTGGGTAGCTTAAAACCCGGCCTCTTGCGGCTCGTGACCGCTCAGAGGTGTTCTTTTGGTGATCGACTACGCAACGCGACACATTATCAAGCCCGGACGTCTGGGGCGCGTCCGCACGCATCCACTTCGCGCGCTGGGTGCTGATCGGCGGTACCGAGCGGCTGGGTTTTTTCAGCAACTATGACGGCGGCAATGAGAGCTACATGGATGACTTCATCAATAAGCTCGGTTTCGGCCTCAATATTTTTGCCAGCAATGGCATCGGCTATCCCAGAACTGATTGGCTGCTCCTTGGCGGCAGCGCCGACGAACGGCGCTTCAAGGAGTTCCAGCGACGCCACACCGTGCTGACGCAGGTTTGGTACAAGGCTTATCCCGGTTTGACCGCCGTCGATTTGGAAAGGAACACGCGCATCCGTCGAGGATTGGAATCCTCGTCGATCAGCGAACAAGAGGCCCGGGAATGGCTGGCCCTGCTATGACATACAGCATGGTCGATTACGCCGACGTGCAAGGTTTGGTGCGCTTTGGTTACGGTCGCATGACCAGCGCATCGTATGCGACTCGTGCGCGTGAAAGACGTGGCTGCGGCGAAAGCCTGGTTGCGCGCGGCTCCGGTCACGAATGCGGCGGAACAGAAGCCACCGCCGACCACGGCCCTGCAGATCGCGTTCACGGCACCCGGCCTGACTAAGCTTGGCTTGCCGAACTCCGTAATGAAGGGCTTCTCACGTGAGTTCCACCACGGTATGAGCAGCAAGAGTTACCGCAGCGCGGTTCCTGGGCGACGTCGATAATAACGACCCCGAGCGTTGGGACTGGGGCGGCCCCGGAAGCGAACCACATCTCCTCGTGATGTTTTTCGCCGAACCCGAATACTTCGATTCTTTTGTCCAAAGCACCAAGGGTAACACTTGGAGCGACGCATTCGAGGAGGTGATCTGGCTTGGCACCAGCAATCTCGACGGAGATGAACCATTTGGTTTCGCCGATGGCATTAGCCAGCCTGACATTGACTGGGACGAGCAACGACAAACGCCATGCAAACAATTGGAATACACCAATGTTGTTGCGCTCGGTGAGTTTCTGCTCGGGTATCGCAACGAATACGGAAAAATTACCGATCGGCCCTTACTGAACCCGGACGCGACGAACGCGGAATTACTGCCCGCTGTGGATGCGCCTGAGAAAAAGATCTGGGGCGCAACGGGACCTATCTTGTCGTTCCGCCAATTGGAACAGGACGTCCGAAAGTTTTGGCAGTTCCTCTATGAGCAACGCTGGCGGAAATCTCGCGGAGGCTAGCCAACTGGGAGCGAAAATGGTTGGCCGCACGCGAGCAGGCGATCCTTTGGTGCCAATCCAAACTGAACCGATCGCGGGCACAGACCCACGCACCGTTCAGCAGAATCAATTTACCTACGAAGCTGATCCAGCGGGAACGCGCTGTCCTTTCGGCGCACATGTTCGCCGAACAAATCCGCGCAACAGCGATTTCCCTGAGCGACGCCTCAATGCGCTGAGAAGGCTCATTATTATACTGGGTTTCGGTCCGGAAGGGTTTCTACGACGATCTAATTTCATCGGTTCGTTTTCATCGTATTCTCCGTCGCGGCCGAGAATATGGTTCGGAGCTATTGCCCGAAGACGCGGTGCAACCAGCGCAGTCTAACGAGTCGCGCGGCTTACATTTCATCTGTCTCAATGCCAATATTTCGCGCCAGTTCGAGTTCCTGCAAAGCGCATGGATAGCAAGCACCAAATTTTCTGGCACAACAGGAGAAAGCGACCCGCTTCTGGGCATTCGTGAACCACTACCCGGGTGCCCGGTTACTGGCAGCTTTACCATCCCTGGCGACGGCACGCTGCGGCGGCGCGTGTCCGGCCTGCCACAATTTGTGACGGTCCGCGGCGGCGCCTACTTCTTTTTGCCAAGCTTACGCGCGTTACGCTATTTCGCCGGAGCTTGAACGGCTGGTCAGTAGCGCATCATCGCGCGAAGCATGAAAAGCGCTTGTGTGCGCGGCAGTTCTCCGGCAGTTTCGTTCCGGTATGGCATCCGACCGCAGGCTGGGTTGTCTAAGCATCTTTTTGTTCATCGCGCTTTGCGCCAGTCTGTTCGTGAACTTTGTGTTGATGATCGCCGCGTTTCAGCGCGTCGGCGGTATCAGGGAAGCAGAACCGATCCCGCGTTTCCGCGAGATCCTGCTTCAAAGAGGTGCCCGCGCGACCACGGACAAAATCGCGGTTATCACCATGCGCGGCCTGATCAGCACGTCGATCCCGGGAAACGTCAGCGACTCGATGGTGGACGACATGCGCGCAGCACTTCAACAGGCGCGCGAGGACCATCGCGTAAAGGCCATTGTGCTGGAGATCGATTCGCCCGGCGGAGAAGTCACCGCTTCCGATGCGATCTACAGCGCCGGTTGTCAAGACGCGCGCGAGGAAACCAGTTGTCGTCTACATGGATTCATTGGCGGCCTCGGGCGGATATTATGTCTCCTGCGGCGGCAAATTTTTGATGGCTAATGAAACGACGATCACCGGGAGCATCGGAGTAATCATTCAAACCCTGAATTACGAGCAACTGTTTAACAAAATCGGCCTCGCATCCGTAGTTTTTAAGAGCGGCAAATTCAAAGACATGCTGAACGGAGCGCGACCGATCACGCCGGAGGAACGGGAGCTCGTGCAGAACTTCATTATGAGCACGCACGACAAATTTCTCGGCATCGTCGCAAAGGAGCGAAACCTGCCGGCCGATCTTCTCCGCAACACGATCGCCGACGGCCGAATTCTCTCGGGCAAAGAAGCATTGCAGAACAAACTCATAGACGGTCTCGGTGAATTAGACGACGCCTTCGCCAAAGCAAAACAACTGGCCAACGCGCCGGACGCGAAAGTCGTGAAGTACGGACCGCCATTTAGTCTTTCCCGGTTCCTGCGCGTATTTGGAGAATCGGAGTCGAAAATCGAACTGCAACTTCCGAAACAACTCGTGCCGCAACTGGAATCGGGGCGCGCGTATTTCCTGCCGAGTTACTACGCTCCGTAGGCGCTGAGGGTAGCGCACACTTCAGCACACCCTCATGCTATTCGGGAACGTTTTTGCGACATTCGGAGCGGCCCCGAGCCTCGCCCTGAGTTTGCTTTCCGCTCTTTACTTCATTGCCAGTCTTTGTGTGTATGTGTCGCTGATTTATCAGATCAGTGCACGGATTCGTAGCGCTTCCGGGGCCGACGCGCCGGCGCGCGCTTTTGGACTGCCGGAAGCCGTCCTCGCCAGTGTGCTGATCTTCTTCTTTCTACTGACGATCAGCTCAGCGGTTCCGGACCCGGCGCTTCAATTTCACCCACGTAACCTTCTGGCCAATTTCCTCCTCAGCGCTTTCGTGGTGCTCGTCATAGCCACTCTTTTGCAATTTCGCGGTTTTGATGTCGGCGCATTGGCGGGATTTTTCAGAATCAGTTTTTCCGAACCTTAGGCACTGGAGCCATCCTGCTCTTTTTGCTTATCCATTGATCGGTTTTTCCGAGACCATGAATCAGCGGTTTTTCGGTGGCGGCTCAAGCAAGCAGGGCATCGTCGAGTTCTTCAGTGGATCGCGCACCATCGAGGAGCGGATTATGATCATCGTTTTCGCGGTCGCGATCGCCCCGATCGTCGAGGAGTTTGTTTTTCGATTTTTCATCTATGGCGTGCTCAAACGCTACGTTGGCTGTCTTCTTGGGGTGATACTTAGCTCGCTGCTATTCGCCGCGGCCCATGGACACTTTCCCTCATTCGTGCCGTTGTTTGTCTTGGGGAGCTGTTTCGCGATTGCCTACGAATGGAGCGGCTCGATTCTTGTTTCGATGACTATGCATTCCCTCTTCAACTCGCTGACTCTCACTGCCCTTGCGTTTCCAGAGATCATTTCTCAATGAAACTCGGTGCTCTGGGTGAAGACCGACTGCTCAACCAAATCTTGCTTCATCTTCCGCGTGGGAGAGGCCGGAAAGTCTTTGCGGGTTCAGCCGACGACTGCGCGATTGTCGAAATACCACGAAGCAAAAATATCTCGTGCTAAAAACGGACTGCGTTGTCGAAGGCGTGCATTTTGTGCACGGAACGAATGCGTCAGACGTCGGATGGAAAGCAATGATGCGTCCGTTGAGCGATTTCGCCGCGGCGTCAGCTGTGCCCCAGTTCGCGCTGATTACGCTTATTGTTCCCGAGCAAACCAAAGTCGCGTGGGTGCGAGGACTTTATCGGGGACTGCGCCAAGCGGCGAACCGCTTCAAAGTGAGCATTGTCGGTGGCGAAACGAGCAACACACAGGGGCCAATCGCGATTTCGGTGAGTGTGATCGGATTTGTTGAGAAACCCCGCGCGGCATCGCGCCGTGGCGGAAGATCGGGTGATGACCTTTTCGTGACCGGCCGCCTTGGCGGCGCGCTGAAACGAAAGCATTTGAAGTTCGTTGCACGCATTGCGGAGTCGCGCTGGCTCACAAAAATTTCTCGATCCACGCTATGATGGATTTAAGCGACGGACTCGGAGCCGATCTTCCTCGACTTGCGCGCGCGAGCAAAGTGGGATTCGACATCGAGCTGGAAAATTTGCCGGTAGCCCGTGGTGCAACCATCGACAACGCGATTTCAGAAGGGGAGGACTACGAACTGCTCTTTGCAGTGTCGCCGCGCGACAGAAACCGCTTGGAGCGCGAGTGGCGACGAAATTTTCCGGAATTACCGCTGACGCGAATTGGCTCGCTCAATCGCAAATCGCAAATCGCAAATCGCAAATTACCTCTTGGCTACGTTCATTTCCAACAGCCCTGCTGAAACGGAAGCAATCGCGCGGCAAATTGCGGAGGATCTTGTGGCCGGTTCCGTATTGGCACTCAAAGGCGAACTGGGCAGCGGCAAGACCTTGTTCACGCAGGGTCTCGTCGCGGGTCTGAAAAGCGACGCCGCAGTAACGAGCCCGACCTTTACCATCGTGCACGAGTATCAAGGCGGGCGATTGCCCGTTTACCATTTCGATTTCTTTCGCCTGGAAAATCGAGAATCAGCCGTGCGGCTTGGACTGGAAGATTATTTTTTAGCGATGGCGTTTCAGTGATCGAATGGGCCGATCGATTTCCGGACTTGATTCCAGAGCAGGCGCGCTGGATTTCCTTTGAAATAAAATCGGAGGCGTCAGCGGATCATAACGCTGTTTCATCACGGTCATGAAAACTCTCGCGCTTGAACTTTCCACCTCGCGCGGCAGCCTGGCGTGGCTGGACGGCGAAATCGAGTTCACGCGCGAATGGCCTAACGATCGAAAAAATTCCGCTGCGTTTTTCGAGAACCTCGAGGCTGTGCAAAGAAAATTTGGCGCTCCGGAAACGATCATTGTCGGACTTGGCCCCGGCTCGTATGCCGGAACGCGCATCGCGATTTCGGCCGCGATCGGGATACAACTTTCCTGTGATGCGCGCTTGATCGGGTATCCCTCGATTTGCGCAATGGAATGCGATGCGCAGGAATACTGTGCGATTGGCGATGCGCGCAGGAAATCTTTTTCTTCGCGCGCATCCTCAAAAATGAAGTGATTGAAGGCCCAACGCTCTTTTCTGAGCTCGAGCTGAAAGCGAGACTCGAATCGCTCGACCCGGCAATGCCGGTTTTCACTTCAGAGTTGCTTCCGCAGTTTCACCGGGCCGTAATTGGCTTTCCCTCGGCTCTCATTCTGGCCAGACTTGCGAAGGAGTCCCGACGAAGCTTTTGTCTGCCACCGCTGGAACCAATTTATTTGCGCGAACCACACATCACCATGCCGAAATGAAAGAAACTTACCGCTGCTGGGCTGAAATTGATCGCGCCGCGTTGCGGCACAATGCGAAGGTCGTGCGGGATCGAATCGGATCCGCTGAGATGCTCGCGGTCGTGAAAGCGAATGCTTACGGCCACGGATTGGTCGGCGTCGCGGAAGCGCTGGCCGATGACGCACAATTATTTGGCGTCGCCAATCTTCAAGAAGCTCTCACACTGCGCGAAACGCTGCCGCATCCCATCGTGATTCTCGGCCCGGCAACTCCTGAGGAACGCCCGGTAATCGCCGAGCGCGGATTTATCCCGACGATCTCGAGTTTGGAGGAAGCCGAAGCGTTCGATCGGTTGAAGCGCGGTCTCAGTCAATTTCAAGATCGACACCGGCATGGGGCGAATGGGCGTCGTGCAGAATGAGGCACGCGAGGTTTTCCAACGCGTGGCGGGAATGGCGAATGTTGAGATCCACAGCATATCGACGCACATGCCGGTATCGAACGAAGACGCAGAATACACGCGCGACCAGCTCGTCCGATTCCGAAAAATCGTGGACCAAATTCGCGCAGAAGTTCCGGGAAACTACAAGGCGCACGTGTTGCAAAGCGCCGGCACACTCGCGTTCAATCAGCCGACCTTCGAAATCGTGCGCGCCGGTATCATGCTTTACGGCATTTCGCCGCTCCCGGAATTTCGTGAGTTGCTCAAGCCGGTGATGACGTGGAAAACACGAATTTGCCTCGTGCGCGACGTGCCGAAAGGCAGCTCAATCAGCTATGGCCGCACATTTATCGCGCCGCGAAATATGCGCGTTGCAACCTTGTCAGCCGGCTATGCCGACGGGTTACCCGTGGCATCTCTCCAATCGTGGCGCCGGCGTTTTGGTGCGCGGAAAGCGCTGCCCCCTTCTCGGTCGGGTGACAATGGACTTGATGGTGATCGATGTGAGCGGACTGGATGACGTGCAGGTAGGCGACGATGTTGTTCTCATGGGACGCGACGGCAGCGAAGAAATTCCCTGCTCTGAATTGGGCGAAAAAGCTGGGACGATCACGTGGGAAATTATGACGCGAATTGGCGCACGGGTGCGCCGGGTTTATGTTTGACGGTCGTTGAACTCGTTGAAACGTTAAAGCGGATCAGAGTCGCGAGCTAAGTTCAAAGCGCTTCAACGCTTCACCTGTTTAACGAAATAATGTTCCAAATCATCTTCAATGAGCTGAGCGCAGCCGAGATCTCGGCGTTACCAAAAGGTTGCAGCTTGAGTTGCTGGCCGAGTTTCAAATTTTGCCCGAAGATTTGGATCAGCTCGATTCCGAGCGCTTTGGCGTGATCGAGCGCGAGGGGAAGAAGCTGTATCGCTATCGCGCGAAGAATTACCGTATTTACTTCGCCAAGACCGAGGAAGGCGTCAAAGTGCATCGCGTTTTGCACAAAAACACGCTTCGCGATTTTCTGTTCCGCAGCAAGTTGCCTGTTTCCGAGGATGCGCAGTTGGGCGAAACGCGCGAGTTCTGGAAGTTGATTGAGGAAGGCGAGCGGACGCCGAAGGGGTAAAGCCGAGGTTAGCGACGCTCACCTCGAATCGAGCCGTAGCGGCTTCACGATTCGAAACCCCGAACCGAAAACCAGGCGTTTGGCACAAGCGCCTCTACAACTGCTTCGAACAACACCGAACGCCGACGCTTAATCGCGCGGGGTCATTCCGAGCGGAGCGAGGAATCTCGCAATCGAAGCGCGGATCACGCTGGCTAATGAGGGTGGTTTAACGAACTTCTGAGAGATCCTTCGCTTCGCTCAGGAGGCCAAACGCAGACGCGTTTGTCACTTCATCAAGAGCACGGAACGGCTGCGTTTGATTTCGCGCGTTATTTTCCGGTGCATGTATGCGGGCATGCCGGTAACGCGACGAGGCAGAATTTTGCCGCTCTCCGTAACAAATTTTTTCAGAAGATCAGGGTTCTTGTAATCGATTGCCTCCAGGGCGATATCGATCCGGCGCCGCGGCATGGGCCGATTGGCGCGGCGAAATGCGGAACGGCGTTTTGGAGTTTTTGGCTGCATAGCTGGTTACCTGGTCTCGCGGTGCAAGGTGCGCCGCCGCAAAAACGGATTGTATTTTTTCTTCTCTAAGCGATTCGGCGTCCGTGGACTTTTCTTATTACGCGTCGTCATGTAACGCGAAGGCGGCTTCCCAAGCGCTTTAGCTTCGGTGCATTCGAGGGTAACAATCTCCTGAGCCATAAGCGTCGATCACTCCTTCACTTCCGACGGAGTGGCCTCCTCCTCCTCTGATTCGGCGCCTTCCTCTTCGGTCAAGCCAAACAAAGAAGTAACTGATGGTCGCATTCGGGTGGCCTTACTCTGCTTCTCCAACTGCGATTGACACTCCACAGTGAAACGGGCGAAGGGAATGGCCTCGAGACGTGCATGCGGGATTGGTTTACCGGACATCTCGCACTTTCCGTATGTTCCGACCTCGACGCGCTTCAGCGCCTCATCGATTTCGTAAAGCGCGTCCTGTTCTTGTGAGAGCAAACTCAGCGCGAAATCGCGATCGTATGCGTCCGATCCGGCGTCGGCCTGGTGCATTCCGAAGGCAGAAGCTTCGCTGCCTTCAGCGCGCGAGCGAAGGGTGCCATGGGCCACGCCAGCCATCGAATCCACTACCGCATCGCGAAGCTGAAGCAGTTTTTGTTTTTGTTTGCGAACGAACGGATCCAACTTTTTTCGCGATGATTCAATCCCAGCAGCAGCGCTGCGGGCGACTCGGTGCCTTTCAAGTTGGCTCTTGGCGAACGGCGCGCGATCTTCTTTTCACGTGCGGGATTTTTCGGCTTGGGCTTCCTAGCCTGAAGTTTGCGAGCTGGCCGCGGCTTTCGTGCAGCCGACTTTGCTGCAGACCGGTTCTTTTTCTTTGATTTGGCCATAGTGACTGTTGTAAGCGCCATTTCTAATCGACTGGCGCGGAGAAAATGGACGCTTAATTAAGAACGTTTATCCCAGCACGCAAGCGGATTCGCCAAAAATTTGGCTCGCTTCGCAAACGAGCTTCAGCTGTAACGTCCATCATTCCAGCGGGACTTATGACCATGCGTACCGCAATGAAATCGCCCGGCGTGTCACTGGATCGCCAGTCGCAGACCTGCCGCTTGCTGATTAAGTCCGCAGCTTAAAACGATCGCGCGTCGCGCGCCTGGAATCGGCGTCCGCGAGAGTGAAAGCCGTAACCGGACGCTGTGGTCCGCGTGAAGCACGGGCGGGAGCTCTTCCGAACGCAGTGCTTGGGCCGCCAGAATGATCCGCCACAATCCTGCCGCGCCGACGCCCTCGCCCAAAGCGGGTGTGACCGTGTAGACCAGCGCATTTGGAACGATCTCCTGAAGCGCTTGGGATTCTGCTTGATCGACAAACGTCCCATTCGCGCTCGAAACAACAAAATCGATTTCTACTTGACCGAGATCACACAGGATGCGCTTCAAAATTTTTCCCGCTTCGGCTCGTCTCCTAAAATGCCCGCCCGGATGCGCGCGTTCGATCGTAACGAATCCATTGCGTGCGAGAACGATCGCTCCTGCGCCTTCGCTCAAAATCATTCCGCGGTTCTGCTTGCTGAAGGGCTCAATCGGCGGCGCCACACGCAACAAACGCCACCGCCGGTAAGCATCGCATAACAGCCAGTCGATTTCTTCGGTGCCTACAACGAGACAATAGTCCAGCGCCTCGTTTGCCATCAATTCCTCGGCCATTGTTATCGCAGCGAGGCCGACGGCGCCGTCGCCCACGAGGGTGTGCGTAGCGCCGGTCACGCCGAGGATGGCGGCAAGATGGCTTGCCGGCGCATTGAACACGGTTTCCGGAAACAGGAGCGGACTGGCTGCCTGCGCGCCTGTCTCGACGATTTCATGGTAAAAACGTTTCGTGTAAATGACGCCTCCATTTGAGATGGCGAAGATGAGCGCAATTCGTTCAGCATTCTGCGACTCGAGTTTTAGTCCTGCAGACTCCAATGCCTGCAACCCAGCTGCCGCGGCGAAACGCGAAATAGCACTGGCGCGACGAAGGCGCGGATGGGAAATCCCCTTCAGCGCTGATTCCGGCACGCGAAAAACGTTATAAGCACGATCGACGAATTGTTCGGAAATCGTCGTCGCAGATGCTTCCTCACCCTGAAGCAATCGCTCCCAAACCGAATCAACGCCGGTGCCCAGAGGGGTAACCCACCCCATACCGGCAATCGCCAAACTCATGCTTCGAACTTGCGCATTATCAGCGAAGCATTCGTTCCACCGAATCCAAACGAGTTCGAAAGCGCCATGCTCACCGCAGCAGGTCGCGCTTCGTTCGCGACGATGTTGAGATCAAGGTCGTTATCTGGAGCGGTGAAATTGACGTTAGCCGGAAGAAATTGGTGTTGAAGCGCAAGCAAACAAACGACGGCCTCGATAGCACCCGCGGCGCCCAGCGAATGACCCATCATGCTTTTGGTTGAGCTAACGGGCACACCATTAAACAATGCGCTGATTGCCTTGCCCTCGGTTGCATCGTTGAAGACCGTGGCGATGCCCATGCGCATTGATATAATCAACGTCCGCCACAGACATATGCGCGCTCTCGAGAGCCCGCTCCATTGCTTGTCGCGCTCCGATGCCCGATGGCTCCGGTTGCGTGATGTGAAAATTGTCTGTGGAAATGCCGTAACCGATGATTTCGGCGAGAACAGGCGCGCCGCGCTTGCGAGCGAGGTCGAGATTTTCAAGGCCAGGACCGCGGCGCCTTCACCGAGCACCATACCAGATCGATGCCGATCAAACGGCCGGCATTTCTCTGGCGTTGAGGCTTGAAGCGAATCAAAGCCGACGAAGACCATTTCGGCGAGCGCGTCATGCCCGCCCGCTAACACCTGTCGGTAACGACCCGAGCGCACGCATTCAAATGCGTGGCCGATCGCATTTGTCCCGGACGCGCAGGCGTTGGCGATCACGTAGCACGGTGCTGAAAGTCCAAAAGCTGTCTGCGCGTCGATCACCGGCTTTTGCGCCGGGTAATTAGCGATCCATGTCGGCGCATGCCGCAGATCCCCTGCTCCGTTTAACGAGCGGTAATAGCGCTCGCCGTAAGACATGCCTCCGCTTGTCGTTCCAACTACCGTTAACTCCGGTTCAAATTCAGGTTGTTGCGTCACGAGTTCTTGCAGCGCCTGAATCATCATGTGCGACGCGCGATGCAGGCGTCCCGAACGAGGTATTTGCGCGTGGCTGGCAAGCAGACGCGAGTCGGAAACCTGGCCCGCAGTTTTGCAACGGCATTGCGTGACTGAAAAGCGCATCACGGGAGTCACACAGTCCCGTGCGCTGCGCAACGACTCGAGCGTTTCGGCCAAACCAAACCCGAGCGGGCTGATTACCCCCGCTGCCGTAACTGCCACGCGGGCTGAATTATTCGTGCTATCTCGCCTCTCGGTTTGAGCCATTATCTGACGCCAAAAATTGACCTTGATTTGTATTGCTTTCTTAAAAGAAGCATTTTACAAGTGACCGCAATACGGGAAACGGAAGCCCGGAAGTTGGTGGATTGTCAGTTGAGTTTATTCAATGGCGATTTGAAATCCGATAGGCGGAAACAGTTACCTGGCTGCGTTTTCTAGAATAAACTCAATGGGAACCAAATTATACGTAGGCAATCTCCCCTTCAACACGACGGAGAACGAACTGCAGGAGATTTTTGCGCAAGCTGGAGCTGTGCAGGAAGTGACTCTTATGCAGGACAGATTCACTGGCAAATCACGTGGGTTCGCCTTTGTGACTATGAGTTCGGATGAGGAAGCGCAGAATGCCATCTCGAAATTCAACGGCCACACCATGGATGGGCGGCCGATGACTGTGAATGAGGCGCGTCCGCGCGAGCAGCGGCCACCGGGTGGCGGCGGCGGTGGTGGACGTTACGGCGGTGGCGGATATGGCGGCGGCCGGCGTGACGGCGGCGGCCAGCGAAGAGCGGCGGCGGCTACTAGCCAACCGGCGTTGCCTGCGGACAGGTGCTGCAGAATCCGCTGTCTCAGCGGATTTGCGCTTGCTGCCGATTTGATTCTCTGCGCTGAGGACAGCGCACGCTACAGCGTCATTGGGCAAAATGTGGGCGGGGCTGGATTCGAACCAGCGAAGGCGTAAAGCCAGCAGATTTACAGTCTGCCCCGTTTGGCCACTTCGGTACCTACCCGTTTTAGCGCGAGGGATTTCATATATCCTCGCGCCTTGCAGCTTGCAACTCGCGTTAGCTTTCGCAGCTGTTGATAGCACTAATGTAACCGTTACGTTTTGACATGGCGCTTCTGCGCGGCCTTTTTGGTTCGCCCTCTTCCTGGTCCTGACTTTTTGTTTCGTGGTGCTGTTCGAGTACGGGCCGCGCGATTTTGCCAGCGGAGCTCAGAAAGAGTATGCCCGGGTAAAATCATTCGTCGTAAAGCGAACGGAAGAAATCGGGGAAAATAAGAAAGACCGCTGAGCCTGGTGGTCAATCTACGTCGCAGCCATGGCGAGAGTTTCTATCGGCAGCGGTGCGAGAAATTCTTTGCGTTCTCGATCTGCAACACCGGCCGAGCCAGATGTGCTGCCAGAAAGCTGCTATCTGACGTCGGAGCAACCGCGGCTTGAGCGCGAATTTCGCACTCGGCTAATTGCTCGATAACGCGACCTACCTTCTCACTCAAATTGCGGCAGTCCGTAAACTGAACTGTGCAAACACCCGGCGCAGTGTCTTCCACAAAAGGACTGAGAGTAAACGCGTAGTGAAGCAAAATTTCCTGTATCGATTTTTCCTGCGTGGGTGCACGAACTTTGATGACCACCTGCAATGATCGCGCCAACGCCTGGCTCGGGGTCATTCCTTTTCGAATACCGGCGTTTTCTGCGGCTTCGTTCAGTTGAATGACGACCGGTTTCCTTTCGTGTTCTTCGATCAACGCTACTGGTTTTTCGCAGAGTTCCGGCTGATGCCGCGTGGCTGCCTGCAAACAGAAATTCGGCAAATAAATCGTGGCGAACATCATTCTAACTGACCGCTGACTGCTGACTTCGGACTTCTGATTGAGATGCGATCGTTTCACAACAATTCGGAGTCGTGAAAGCGCGTCCTCGCTTTCAAAAGTTTGAATGTCCCACGAATTTTCGAGCACCAGTTTCAGTTGCGCGCTACTAACCATTTCATATCGCGTGAGAACCAGACATGCCGTGGGCAGCACCTCGACCAACCGTTGCAAGCGATACCAATTCGTTTGCGGAATTTTACGCAATTCCTCCGGTGCGTTCAGCACCAGATCGACAATCACCAGCGGAAAATTACCGTCGCGCAAAAGCAGATCAGCTCGCTTTGACGGCTTCAGATGCTTTGCTGCACCGGACCCAAAGCAGGTGTTGCAGCCACGCATTATCCAACCCGCAGGGATCAAACGAATCGCGTCCATCAATCAGCGCCAGGAAATAATTATCGCGATACGCGCAATGGATGAGGGCGTGAATGAGCGATGCGCTTCCCGCGCTCGTTCCCGGGCTGATCAATTCGGTGATCGCGCCACGTGGCAATCCGCCGCCAATCGATTCCTCAAGAAAACGTAAGCCTGTATTTAAGCGCTTCGCTGTCGTGCACGAAGGATGAGGAAAACGCTCCGCCAGCAGGTTGCGTAGATCGATAATTTTGGCGCTCGCAGCCATGGGAGATAAACATGGCATATCGAATTGATATGTTCAAATGAACTTAATAGGACTCGTCATCCTGAGCGCAGCGAAGCGGAGTCGAAGGATCCCGTTGCCCAAGCTCAATGCAACGGGATTCCTCGACTTCGCTCGGAATGACGAGGCCGTTCAATGTCTTTTCCGGCGTTCTTGTTTGCGGATCAGTGACACCATCACGCCTTGGATTTTAAGCTCGCGAGCCGGCACCAGAGTCGGGATAACGCGGGTTTTCCGCCTTCAGATATGGGCGGCCGCGCTCCATCACATAACGCTTCAATGACGTTTCGCCGTCGATCAACGCCGCAACGATATCGCCGTCGTGCACTTCTTTCGTGTCTTCCAAAATCACAATATCGCCATCGACAATGTGCGCCCCGATCATTGAGTCGCCCCGCACTCGTAGCGCGAATGTGCCTCGATTCTTCAACACATTTGCCGAGCGCGTGTCCAGCGACACGTGCCCTTCGATGCTCTGCTCAGTCAATGCCGACATTCCAGCCGGAATCTGACCGTAAATTGGAATGTCGGTAATCCGAACCTTCATGGCTGGCGTGATCAACGCTCGAGCTTTGCGCGCGTGCCGGTTGAGAAAACCTTTTCGCTCCAGTGCCGCGATGTATTGCATCACCGATGTCTGGCTGGCGAACCTGAAATGATTCTGGATTTCGCGCGTGCTCGGCGTAATGCCTTTCTCCCGTTGCTCGCGCTGAATAAAATCAAGCACGCTCCTTTGCCTGTCGGTGAGCATGCAGGCACCATCCTTCAAAGCGCAGGATCACGCAAGTTCAAATGAACAGGTTGAGCTTCGTCAACGAGAAACTGCACGGGCGATAAATCGTCCCGCGTCAACTGTCATTCCGAGCGCAGCGAGGAATCTCTCGTCGACCGCTAAGGGCAGAATTTCTATAGTCGCGCACGAACCGCCGATCGTGAGGTCCCTCGCTCCGCTCAGGATGACCTGGAACGAACTATAGCCGCACCAGATCGACCAGAAACTGGCACCAAAGGTAAATCATCCCGCGCCAGGAATATTTCACGTCGCCTGCAGCGGTTTGCTTGAGAACGCCTTTGTGAATGTTGTGCGCGATTTGGTCGCGCAGATCTTTCTCGATGTCAGCCTGGATCTGCTCTTCATCGAGCGGTTCGATCTCCGCAGGATCAACTTTGTTTCGCCGCAAAAATTCGCGATGACTTTGATCAAGCTGCCAGAAAGATCGATCCGGCCGCTGCCGATTGATCCGGAACGCGGGAGAGAGTTTCAAGCCGTAGGACAACGGATAATTCCACGTTGTCCAAACCGTGCCGTCCTTGGTGCGCGACGAAATGCGCAGGTAATAGAATGAAAAATCACGCTGCTCATTCAGGCAGATCGCGGCCTGGGCACGATCTTCTTCTCTGTAAAACAATCGGAAAAACTGCCGGTAATCTTCCCAATCCCACCCGGCATCGCTCACGTAAACGAACCGCTTCGTCTTCGATCTCGCGCGTGATTTCGCTAAGCGCCGGGAACGTGTCTGACGATGGCGGACTTTTCGGTCGAAGCTGTTTTTCTTTTGGAAGTCGTAACGCACGGATCCGGGTGAGAATTTCCAGCCAAGGCAGAAACAGCCAGGCTAGAGCCGCGACCAAACCCCACACCCAATTGTTGGTAGCAAAATAAAATCCAAGAAACGTGGCGGCGAGAATCCCCAGCGCCCCGGCCTTTTGCGCATACGAATTGTGAAACGTGCGGAGACCGACGCTGAGCACGGCCACGCCGAGCGTAAGAAGGAGACCGAAAAGCATCACGGATACAGCGTGCCTACGGATTGATCTGATGCTCGTTCAGAAATCTTTGAAGCTGATTCGTGTCAAAATTTGCCAAAACTTTATCGCCCGCCACAAACGTGGGCACGTACGTTTGAGCAGAAAGCTGCTTCATCTCCTCATGCGCCTGCCGATCTTTGCCAACGTCGATCTCCTGGAAGCAATAGCCTTTCTCGCTGAGATAATCCTTCGCATCAATACACCAGGAACACCACTCGCGGCTGTAGAGTCTTAACTGCATCGGCGGGCGGAAATAAACCAGTCACCGCCTCGCCGTCAACTCGTCCCTTTTGAGTCGCCTGCGTCCTTGTGGCTAGTATGATTTCGCCCAAACGACGCGACGCGCGCTCGGTTCACCGGTAAAGATGCATTGGCCCGGCTCTGAAGAATCATCGAGCGGAATAACGCGGATCGTGACTTTCAGATCGTTCTTGATCTGTTCCTCGATTTCGCGCGACCCGTTCCAGTGTGCGAGCGCAAAGCCGCCGTGGATTTCGGGTTTCGAAGGGTTTTTCGCGGTGAAGAAGTCGTAGAAATCTTTCTTCGAATTTATCTCGTGTGTGTTCGCGTCCCGGAACTCTTTCGCACGCGCATACAGCGAATCCTGAATCGAGACAAGAATTTCTGGAGCGCGCGCAGCGAATTCGTCCATCCGCATCGACTCCTTGTTCTTCACCGGTTGATCGCGCCGGCTCACTGTGACCGAATTTTTTTCGAGATCACGCGGCCCGATCTCAACTCGCAGCGGCACACCTTTCTTAATCCAGTCCCAATTCTTAACTCCGCCGCCGAGATCGCGCCGATCGACTTCAACCTCAATCGCAACATCATCGAGAAATTTTTTCGCACGCAACTCCGCGGCGAGTCTGTCGCAGGTTTCCAAAACGTTCGCGCGCGTCTCTTCCTTGGTCGTGATTGGCAGAATAACGATGTGCGTCGGCGCGATGCGCGGCGGCAAAACGACGCCGTCGTCGTCACCGTGCGCCATGACGACTGTGCCCACCATGCGCGTCGTCATGCCCCAGCTCGTGGTCCAGCCAAATTCCTGTTTGCCCTCACGCGTTTGGAACTGAATTCCGCTTGCACGGGCAAAATTCTGCCCGAGAAAATGCGATGTGCCGGCCTGGATTGCCTTGCGGTCCTGCACCATCGCTTCGAGCGCCATAGTTTCCACCGCGCCAGGGAATTTTTCGCTGTCCGATTTTAAACCCGCGAATACGGGAATCGCGCAACGTTCGCGCACAAACGTTTCGTACACGCCGAGCATCCGCTTGGTTTCTTCTCGCGCTTCTGCTTCCGTTTCGTGGACGGTGTGGCCTTCCTGCCACAGAAATTCCGTTGTGCGCAGGAACAATCGCGTCCGCATTTCCCAGCGCACGATGTTGCACCACTGGTTGATCAGGATCGGCAAATCGCGATACGATTGCACCCATTTCGCGTAGCTCGCGCCGATGATCGTCTCGCTCGTCGGCCGAACGATCAGCGGTTCGGTCAATTTCGATTCGGGATCAGGCACCAACCCGGCTTCCTCATCCAGCTTGAGCCGGTAATGCGTAACCACGGCACATTCTTTGGCGAAGCCTTCGACGTGCTCAGCTTCCCTGGCGAAATAACTCAACGGAATGAATAAAGGAAAATAGGCGTTGCGATGACCGGTGGCGCGAATCAGCGCGTCGAGCTGACGTTGCATGTTTTCCCAGATCCCGTAGCCCCACGGACGAATGACCATGCAACCGCGCACGTCCGAAGGCTCGGCCAATTCAGCGGCGCGAACCACCTGCTGATACCACTCCGGAAAATCTTCGTCGCGCCGCGGCGAGATCGCAGTCTTTGGATTTTGTGAAGTTGCCATTGTAAAATCGGCGTTTCACAGAAACGCCCCACAATTGTAGGGCGGCTGTGTCAGCCGCCAAGAGGTGTTTTGACGGCGGATGACTTGCGCAAGGAAGAAGCAATTGTCGACGTAAATCGGTCATCGCTCAGGTTGACAGGTCCTTACCGCTCCAGTAGCTTTTCGTGCCCTTTTTCTAGAGATGAAAACGTTTTCCGCCAAAGCCAGCGAAGTCCCGCGCAAGTGGTGGCTGATCGACGCCCAGCGACCAGGTGCTCGGCAGCAGTCGCTGTGAAAGCGGCTAATCTGCTGCGCGGCAAAGAGAAAACCGATTTTCACACCACATGTGGATACGGGCGATTTTGTCATCGTCATCAACGCGGAAAAAGTCCGGCTCACCGGAAAGAAAGAAGAACAGAAAAGTTATATGAGTTTTTCCGGTTACGTCGGCGGACACAAATCTGAGAGTGCCCGGTCGCGCCGCGCTCGCCATCCTGAATTGCTAGTCGAACGCGCCGTCCGCGGAATGATTCCGCACAATCGGCTCGGTCGGAATGTTTATCGGAAGCTGAAAGTGTATCGCGGCGATTCGCATCCGCACGCCGCGCAACAGCCCGAAGCTGTCAAATTTTAGAGGTCGTGATCTATGCCACAAGCTGAAGAATTCATTGCTACAGGTCGCCGCAAGACATCAGTCGCGCGCGTTCGCATGATGCCGGGCAGCGGAAAAATCGATATCAACGGCCGGACCTTCGAAGATTATTTCCCGACTGTGCCGTTGCAGAATGTGGTGTTGCAACCTCTGCAGAATGCGAAGGCAGTTAACACTTACGACTGTGTTCATTCACGCCGAGCGGCGGCGGCATTATGGGCCAGGCCGGCGCGGCACAACTCGCGATCGCGCGAGCGCTTCTTCAAGTCGACGCAAATTTGCGAGGCCCACTCAAATCCGAGGGCTTGCTGCGTCGCGATCCGCGCATGAAAGAGCGAAAAAATCCGGGCAACCCGGCGCGCGGAAGCGGTTCCAGTTCTCCAAGCGTTAAGAGACGTAGGCGCGAGCAGTCCTGCTGCCGCGCCGAAGGTGGCGCGCACGGCGGTGACGCGCCCTACCCTCTACGGTTTCTTTGGCGATGGCGCGCCCTGCGGCTGGTTCGGCGCGGGCGGAGCTTGCGGCGCCGGCGCGGCAGGAATGCCAACATTGGCGGGACGTTTGGCACCGCTGCCGGTGGCGGCGTCGACGTCGTAATCGGCTTCAGCAGGCGCAGTTGCTGCATCGCCTCGCCCGCCCAAAAACTCGTTCGGTATTGGGTGAGGATGGTCTCGCAGATGCGCCGCGCGTCGTCGTTCCGATTTTTCGCCTTTAGAATGTATACCTGCGAAAGCATGGCGAGCGGCGCAGTGTAACTGTTGGGGTAAGCCGACGCGATCTGTTGATACATCGCCAACGCTTCATCCGTTTTGCCCATCGAATCCAGATTAGCCGCCATCGCCATCTTCGCCGTGCTCACAAGCTCATGCTTGGGATACTTCGCGATGAACGTTTCGAGCGTTTTGTTTGCCTCAGTGAATTTCCTTTCCTTCCGCTGCGCTTCAGCGAGCAAAATGTACGCATCGGCGCCGGCAGGTGTATTGGGGTAACGAGCGATTACCTGTTCGTACTCTTGCGCGGTGTTCGCGCTCGCCAACGCGGCTGATGCAGCGGCCGCGCGGCGATCGGAATAAAACCGATAACCGGTGAACGCAGTAGCTGCGAGCAGGACGACGATCGCGGCCGCGATAATTGGCTTTTGAAACGCTCCCAAAAAAGCGCGTTTCCAGTGCGACATCGCGAGATGGAGGTGGCGCTGTTGGCATAAACGTCGTGTGCTGGGATCAGTTTGAAAACCGGGTGAGCGTCGTCTTATGCCACGCGACGGAGGTTTCTCGCGCAAGCGCAGCGCTGAAAGTCAGGCTATATCCGCGCCGACAAAGCTGCCTTTTCGGGCGATAAAAATCCTACCTATGAACGCATTTTGCGAATTCTTTTGAAACCTTGCTGGGCCTCGGTGTGGAACCGAGGAATTTGACGTTCGTTCAAATTTCGCTGCGTGGGATCATTGTTTTTCTTGTCACGCTGGTCGCAGTGCGGCTTGGACACAAACGCTCACTCTCGCGGAAAACTCCGTTCGACGCCGTCCTGCTTGTCATTCTTGCCGCAGTACTTTCGCGCGCCATTAACGGCTCAGCAGCTTTTTTCGCGACGCTCGGCGGCGGCGTGGTTTTGGTCGTTCTCCATCGCCTTTTCGCTTTTCTCGCATTCTATTCCCATCGGTTCGGGATCTTGGTCAAAGGCAGGCCTGATGTCATTGTGCGCGATGGACAATGCGATGTATCCATGATGTGGCGCAACCACGTCTCAACGCATGATCTGGACGAAGACATGCGTCTTAGCGTACACACGGACGACCTTTCCAGTATTCGAGTCGCGCGCGTGGAACGCAGCGGCGACATCAGCTTCATCAAAAATAAGTTTGACCCATATGGCATATGATCTAATGGAACTGAGCGACTCATGAGAACGAAAAAAGGTGGATCAAACCGACGCTCAAAACGGTGCCGATCTTTTTGAATGCACCTGTTACGCCGGCGCGGTCTGATCGAACGGGAAATTACGACCATAAGTTCGGTTGATTCGGATCCATATCCTCGGCAGCGCGGCCGGCGGCGGCCTGCCGCAATGGAACTGCGCCTGTGTAAACTGCGTCGCAGCGCGCGCGGGAAAAATTGATCCGCAGACGCAATCGAGCATCGCGATCGGCGCCGACTCGGAAGAATTTCAGAACTGGTGGTTAATAAACGCATCGCCTGATCTGCCCCGGCAAATCGAAAGCACGACGCGATTGCAGCCGCGCCGCAATGCATCGCGCAACACTCCGATCGCAGGTGTTCTTTTGACCAACTGCAGATATCGATCATGCGCTGGGCCTGTTGCTCCTGCGCCAACAGGAGAAGCCGCTCGTCGTTTACGCTACGGACGAAACCCGAGCTGCGCTCGCATGGCTTGACCGCGCTCTCGCGCGGTTCTGCGGAATCGAATGGCGGACGATGACTCCGAAATTTCAATCTCTGGACTCCGGCCTGGCATTTCGAGCGATTGAACTGCCCGGCAGCGTTGCATTTCAATTTCGCGATGACAGCATCCGGCCGAACTGCGCTGTTCGCGCCGAGTGTCGGCAGTTTGACTGAGCAACTGCGCGACGCAGTTCATACATCTGATCTTGTCATGTTTGACGGGACGTTCTGGAGCGACGGAGAACTCGGTCGAGCGTGCGGCCGGGCGCTCGCAGCGCGCGCGAGATGAATCATTTGCCCATCAACGACGGCAGCTTTGATTTGTTGCGCCAATCGCCGGCGCGCCGGAAGATTTACACCCACATCAACAACACCAACCCGATCCTGATGCCTGGCTCTCCGGAACGCGCAGAACTCGAGCAGGCTGGGATCGAGGTCGCGCGCGATGGACTAGAAATCGTTTTGTAAATGCCGCTGTCATGTTGAGCGAAGCGAGAACATCTCTGGCCTATGCTTCGGTGCAGCCTCGGTCGAAATTTAATCTGAGCTTCTTCGCTTCGCTCAGAATGACATTATGATCTGTGTAGAAATGGTTTTATGACCACGGGACTCTGGGACCGCGAAACATTCGTTGAAAAATTGCGGGCGATCGGCGTGCGCGGTTATCACGATAAACATCCGTTCCATGTCGCGATGAACGAAGGCCAGCTTTCGCCGGAAGCGCTGCGCGGTTGGGTCGCGAATCGGTTCTATTATCAGCGAAACATTCCGATCAAAGACGCCGCGATTCTCGCCAACTGCCCAGTGCGCGAAGTGCGACGGGCTTGGATTCATCGCATTCTCGACCACGATGGCGTAGCTACAGGCTGAGGGTGCGGTCTCCAGTCCGCACAGACCGGGAGAAATTTCGGACGCGCTGGGACAGCCGCCGCTCCATGAACGAAGGCGGCATCGAAGCGTGGCTGCGACTTGGTGAAGCGTGCGGGCATATCGCGTGACGAGCTACTGGATAATCGCCATCTGTTGCCCGGGGTTCGATTCGCGGTTGATGCGTACGTGAATTTCGCGCGCAGTCAGCCATGGCCGATCGCCATCGCGTCGTCGCTGACCGAGCTTTTTGCGCCGGATCTGATGACCGCCCGGCTTGCAGCCTTCGAAAAGTTCTATCGGTGGATTGATCCTCGCGGACTTGATTATTTTCGTCGCCGGGTCACGCAGGCGCGACGCGATTCTGACGAGGCGCTCGCGATTACCTTGGAATATTGCAACACGCCCGAGCTTCAGCGGGAAGCCGTGCGCGCGCTCGAGTTCAAATGCGATGTGCTCTGGTCGATGCTCGACGCAATTCATCACGGCTACTTCAAGGAGGGGCGGTCTCTAGTCCGCCCTGCGGGAATTTCGGCGGTCGGGAGACCGCCGCTCCTTGTTAAAGATGCGCTGCCACAACAATTTCCGATTTGGCTCGGCCGAGCCTGGCGAAAGGCGTTCGGTTACAAATCGATTCTACCACGGGTAAAAGCGTGCTGCTTTATCCCGAAGGTATTGTCGAACTAAACGAAACTGCGCACGAAATTCTTTCCCGCTGCGACGGACGAACACTGGGCGAGATTGTTTGCGAATTGGCCGAAGAATACGAGGCGGATCGGGCTGCGATTGCTGCTGATGTACATGAAACCTTGGCGGATTTGCAACAGCGCAAATTGATTGAATTCACATGATCGCATCGTTGTAGCCGGGATCGGTGATCCCGGCAGAATGAACCGTCATTTGGGCCGGCATCGACCGATACCGGCTACAGCAACTGACAGTGAATCTCCCCGCCCATACGCGTTGCTCGCGGAGATCACGTACCGATGTCCACTGCATTGCCCGTATTGCTCAAACCCTGTAGCCGCTGGTCCGCTGTCCGCGGAGAGCAAGCCGCGCCCACTGCGCCGAGGACGGCGCACAGCTACAGCAAACAATGGCGAGCTCACGACGGAAGAATGGAAGCGGGTCATTCGTGAAGCCGCCGCGCTTGGCGTTCTGCAAATCGGTTTTTCCGGAGGCGAACCGCTTGCCCGGCGCGATCTCGCCGAACTGATTCGCGCGGCGCGTGAGGCAAAGCTTTACACGAACCTCATCACCAGCGGCATCGGCCTGGATGACGATCGCGTGCGTGCGTTGCGCGATGCTGGATTAGATTCGATCCAACTAAGTTTTCAGTCGGATGAATCAAGCCTGGCCGACGAAATCGCCGGCGCGCGTGCGCATGAGCGTAAGCTCGACGTCGCTGCGAAAATTCGCGCAGCCGGAATTCCGCTGAGCCTCAATTTTGTGATTCACAGGCGTAACATCGATCGACTCCCGCAAATGATTGACCTCGCGGAAGCGCTCGGCGCCGAGAGAGTCGAGCTGGCGAACGTGCAGTTCTACGGTTGGGCGTTTCGCAATCGTGCAGCGTTGCTCCCCACCCGCGAACAAGTGGACCGCGCACGAGACATCGCGACCGCAGCCAAGGCGCGGCTCGCGGGCAAGATCGACATCTTTTATGTGCTGCCGGATTATTATGAGACGCGTCCAAAACCGTGTCTCAACGGCTGGGGGCAACGTTATCTCACGGTAAATCCGATCGGCGACGTGCTCCCCTGCCCGACTGCGTCATCAGCCATTCCCGATTTGCGTTTCGAAAATGTGCGGAGCACGCGATCTCGATTGGATCTGGCGCGAATCGGAAAGCTTCAACCGATTCCGTGGAACGGAATGGATGCCGGAGCCGTGCCGGAGTTGTCCGCAAAGAGAAATCGATTTCGGTGGTTGCCGTTGTCAGGCTGCGTTGCTGACCGGCAACGCCGCGAACACCGATCCGGTATGCGAGTTCTCGCCCAATCGCGCACGCGTGGACGCGGTATTGCGCGAAATAAATTCATGCAACCGACCGCGCGACTGGACATATCGTAGTCAATCCAAAGCCGTCGCTAGCGAGTTTGAGCGAGCATTACCTGAAGTTTCAAACGCGCTATTCTGGGGAGCGCACGCGTCCCGCGTGCTGGCGATGGCGTCCTCGCCAGTCGCGGACTTCTCTTACCTGCTCAGATTCAGAGTCAGCTATGAAGCGCTCGAAAGATTGTTTCGGCGTGGACGCCGAAACCAGGTCGCCGCGGCGACCGCTCCCCAGAATCGCCACGCCAGCTCACTGAGAGCTGGCAGGTGCTTTGGTCCCACAACCGATAAGTAACTACGGTTCCCTTAGGGCGCTCGGCGGTAGGACGTCGGCCTCGGTGTTACGTTGGCCGCGCAGTGGCGCGTCGCAGTGGGCGTAGCCGTGGCGTAGCGTAGCCGTAGCCGTCGCGTGTCGCCGTAGCGTGTCGCCGTTGGTGTAGCACGTGGCTGTAGCGTAGCTGTGGGTGTTAGCTGTCGGCGTAGCAGTGGCGGTAGGCGTGAGTGTCGGCTGTTGGCGTCGGCGTGCAGCGGCGTACCGATGCACATGGCACCCAGTAACGATTGACCGTGTCAACGCGCCAGCCCTCGCTGGAGCCACTGGTGTCACTGGCCATCCGCCAGCGCAGCCTGACGTCTGATACTGAAGATGGCAGGTTCACCACGGTCGTGATGAAACCCTCCGAGTTGCCGCTCCATGCCTGACGACCAGCAATCGGACTACCGCGATCGGTGCTGATTGTGCGGTTATAGCCGCCCATGACGAAGCTGCCACCGGCGCAGGGACGTCTTGAAACGTATTTCCGCCGTCAGTGCTGAGCTCCAGCACGCCGCCGTCGAAGCCGAGGTTAGGATCCGTCATCCGACGCTTCAAAGTTGAAGTTGTGCCGGAACGTCAACTGCGAGACGTGAACCCTCGAAAAAGCTAAACTGTGGCGAGTCGAGCCGTTTGTCGCTCACTACGGCCGGATCATCAATGAACGCGGCATTGGGCGGTGAATCGGCAGGCGGCATCGGCACTCCAGAATTTGATGTCACCCAGAGCGGCGGCGGACCTTGCGCATTTGTCGCTACCCAGTCCGGAGGGCAATGCGGGCGGCGTCACGCCATCGAAGTTCTCGGTCAACAGTCGGTGGCACGCAACACGGCGGACACGGCGGCGGAGTTCGGGCAGACAGCAGCAAGAATATCGACTCGGCCCCAGCCAGTAACATTGTTTGGCGGGCCCGCCGACCCGCACTGCTTGTAGGCGATAAAATGAGCCGCGTCATTCAACGCTGTCCGACTTCCGGAAATGTTGTGACGCAACTCTGGTCGCGCGCACCACAGCAATGCCATGGCGCCAGCGATATGCGGCGTCGCCATGGACGTGCCGCTAAGACTCACGTAAGCGTTATCGGACGTGTTATAGCTGGAGCGAGTGCCTGTGCCCGGCGCGGAGATATCCGGTTTGATCCGGTTGCTCCCATCGACTGTCACCGGGCCGCGGCTGCTAAAGGAAGCAACGTTATCCGTGCCGGTGTTCAACGCGCCGACCGTGTAAGATGCCGCGTAGATAGCCGGCGGATACATCACGGTGGAACAGTTCGGACCGTCGTTGCCCGCTCCTGCCACCATCATAATGCCGGCAGCGGCTTGAGCTTCGACAGCAGCTTGCAACGTGTTAGCCGAACAACCTTCTGAAGGCGGACAGACCCAGGAGTTACTCGTAATATCCGGAGCTCTGAGCGGATCGCCCTGGCCGCCGCCTATCGGATAAGGCGCAAGGAACCATTCCATGCACTCGATGTATCTGGCCGGTGTGCCGTTGCCCTGGTCCATGTTGCGGCAACCGATCCACCTCGCGCCGGGCGCCATCCCAATCTGATTGCCCATGCCGTCGTCGCCGATCGCGGTGCCTATCGTATGAGTGCCATGGCCGTTGTCATCGCACGGGAAAGGCGAATCATTCCCGCACGGATTTCCGACGCTGTCGTGGATGGAATCGTGCCAGTTGTAATTGTGATCGGCGGTGACTGCCGTCCCAGCCGCGGTAGTGAGGCTTGAGCGCGTTATGCGTCCAGCGCTGGCCGGTATCAGCGCCAGCAACCGTGATTCCCTGACCCCTGAAACCCAGCGCCCATACATCCGGCGCGTGCGTGTAAGCGATGCCCGGCTCGATCGTCTCCGGTGTCTGCGGTTGCGAAGGCGCTCGATCACTAGCGTCCGGTTGAGGAAGCGCATTTCGAATGCGTGGATTGCCTTCCACTCGCGCCACATCCGGACGCGCCGCCAACGCTTCGGCGATCTCGCGACTGCCCTTCACCAAAATCGCATTCACAATGTAGAAGGAGCGATGCTCGATCGCCGCGCTCGCGCAACCATCGCAGAATCGGTCCTTGAGTTTCCTGGCTCTTTTGCGCAGCGCGTCGTACACATAGCGGCCCTTTTCAGCTTTTGTGCGCTAACGTCGCTGCCCGACGCAGGTCTGCCTGATCAGCAAGCACGACGAAAAATTCCGCCTGCTGGCCATTGGCAGTATGCTCAATTACCCACGGCGCGATCTTGAGGTGGAACACGTTGTCCCTTGGCACGCCGTAACCTTGTGAAGGCGGCTCAACGTGTTGGCCGGTCGCACGCGAGGAGCCGATCCCCCTACGACAGCGATGGTGGCTGCGATGAACAGGACAAGAGCAAAAAACAATCCGCAGTCGCGACGACTCCGATGCGCGGTTTGGATGTCTGGCCATCGTGCGTAATTCCCGATTGCTCTGATACCCAAGTGGTGTTTTAGCCAGAAGCGCAGAACACTGTCAATACTTTTACGGTGTCATGCCGACTCACCGCGCGTGCTTCGCTCCGGCGCGCCCGGCCCGCCTTTGCCGTGGACGGGCTCCGCCGTGGTGAGCGGTCGCGCCCTACCAATTTCATGCCGGAATCGGGCGAGGCGCGGGCGTGGGACGTGGCCTTGGTGTTGCGTTCGGCCGTGCAGTGGGTGTTGGTCTAACCGTAGCCGTTGGAGTGGCTGTTGGTGTAACACTGGGCGTGGCTGTAGCCGTTGGCGTCGCTGTCGCGGTTGGTGTTGCGGTTGCTGTTGGTGTCGCAGTAGGCGTTGGTGATGGCGTGCCCACAGCGGCCGCGATATCGACTCGACCCCAACCAACAACATTGTTTGGAGGGCCGGGCGTGCCGCATTGTTTGTAGGCGAGAAAAAAGCGGCCTCATTCAACACTGTTCGACTTCCAGAAATGTTGTGACGCAACTCCGGTCGCGCGCACCACAGCAATGCCATCGCGCCAGCGATGTGCGGCGTCGCCATCGACGTGCCGCTAAGACTTGCATAATCATTGTCGGAGCCGTTGTAGCTTGAGCGAATGTTCGTGCCCGGCGCGCTAATATCCGGTTTTATTCGATTACTCCCATCGATGATCACCGGGCCACGGCTGCTAAAGGAAGCGACGTTATCCGTGCCGGTGTTCAACGCACCAACGGTGTAAGATGCTGCATAGATGGATGGCGGATCTTCCATGGTGGAACAGTTCGGACCCGTAGCTATCCGCCCTGACCACTGTCATGATGCCGGCAGCGGCTTGAGCTTCGATGGCGGCTTGCAACGTGTTAACCGAACAACCTTCCGAAGGCGGGCAGTGCCATCCGTTAACGGTAATGTCAGGAGCTTTAAGCGGATCGCCCTGGCCGCCGCCTATCGGGTAAGGCGCAAGGAACCATTCCATGCACTCGAGGTATCTGGCAGGTGTGCCGTTGCCTTGATCCAGGTTACGACATCCGATCCATTTCGCGAGGGGCGCCATGCCAATCTGGTTTCCCATGCCGTCGTCGCCAATCGCTGTGCCCGATCGTATGCGTGCCATGACCGTTGTCGTCGCAAGGAAACGGCGAATCATTGCCGCACGGATTTCCAACGCTGTCGTGGATTGAGTCATGCCAGTTGTAGTTGTGATCGGCCGCGACTCCATCCCAGCCGCGATACTGAGGCTTCAGCGCGTTGTGTGTCCAACGCTGACCAGTATCTGCGCCGCCAACTGTAATTCCCTGGCCTCTGAACCCCAGCGCCCAGACATCCGGCGCGTGCGTGTAGGTGATGTTCGGTTCAACTGTCTCCGGTTTATGCGGCAGCGACAAGCCGCCAGCAAACGCGGCAGGCTCAGGCAGCGAATTTTGAATGTGCGGATTGCCTTCGATTCGGGCCACGTCCTGCCGGCTAGCCAACGCTTCGGCTACTCTCGCGGCTGCCTTTCACCAGGATCGCGTTCACAATGTAAAAGGAGCGATGCTCGATGCCGCGTTCACGCAACCATTGAAGGACCGGCCCTTGTGTTGCCTGGCTCTTATTCCTTAGCTCCTCGTAAACGTAGCGACCCTTCTCAGCCTTTGTCGCTAAGTTTATGGCCCCGCTCAGAGTCCGCCTGGTCAGCGAGCACGACAAAGAATTCTGCCTTCTGGCCGTTAGCAGTGCGCTCAATCACCCACGGCGCGATCTTGAGGTGGAACGGTCGCCGCGGCGATCCTCAACGCGTTGGCTGATTGCACGCGAGGAGCCGGTCCCCCTACGACAGCAATCGTGGCTGCGATGAACAGGACAGAGCAAAAAACAATCCGCAGTCGCGACGACTCCGATGCGCGGTGTGGATGTCTGGCCATCGTGCGTAATTCTCGCTTACTCTGATACCCAACTGGTGTTTTAGCCAGAAGCGCAGAACACTGTCAATACTCCGCGCGTGTTTTTCGGCGATGGGCGTTATTCTGGGGAGCGCGCGCGTCTCGCGTGCTGGCGATGGCGTCCTCGCCATCGCGAACTTCTCTTACGTATTCGATCAACCCAGCCATGAAGCACCGAGGAAGTTCGTTTCGGCGCGACGCCGCTTCGGCTGCGCTCAGGACGAGGCTGCTTTACAGGCGGCAATTATTCGCGCGACCTACGGCCTTGGCGGCGGAGTCGGCCGCGGCCTCGGTGTCGTATGGGGTCTCGGAGTGGGCGTTGGTCTGGGTGTAGCTGTCGGACTGCCTGAAGCGGTGGCTGTGGCAGTTGGCGACGGAGGAGGCTGAGTTGGTGTAGGCGTCGGCGTAGATGGCTGGTAAGTGAACGTGCAGTCGAGTCCGGCCACTCTCGCTGGCTGCCGGCGCACACGAAAGCGCCTTTGGGAATATGCATGAAGTTTAGGCCCTGCACTACAGGTGAGGTGTTGAAGTGGAAGGTTATAGTGCCCCCACCGACGAGTATCGTTGTCCGCAGAAGTTTGATTAACGGTGAAGTCGCTCGGCTGGACAGTGAACGGATCTACTGGAGCGCTTATGGCGACAACAAAATCAGTCGGTTGGGTAAAGACATTACTGCCACAGGGCGGCTGGGTCACTGATCACTGAACAAGGCGCCTCACTGGGCGTTGGTATTGGACTCGAAGTTGGAGTTGCAGTCGCCGTGGCTGTCGCAGTCGGCAGTCGCGCTTGCCGTCGAAGTTGCCGTTGCAGTCGCAGTCGCGGTAGCAGTGGTGTGAACGCAGCAGTTGCTGTGGCAGTAGTGCTGTAGCGTAGTCGCTGTAGCAGTGGGAGTGAACGCAGCAGTTGCTGTAGGAGTAGGCGTAGGCGTAGGTGTTCCCCGGAGGAATGCGGAACGCGTATACCCTATTGTCATTCGCGACGTAGATGCTTCCGCGAGCAACAATGCCAGCTGTTCCATTTGCGCGTGCCGGTCATCAATTCGTTGGCGCCGCCGCCCGCATAAACAACGGCGCCCGTGTCACCGTTGTAACCATGTAACCGCTGATCGCCCTGGGCACCGACAACCCATACAATCGCGTTATTGGTTCCATCGGTCGTTGTGACCCAGGGAGATCCCTGATCCCGTCTGACTCACGCTCCAGGCGAAGACTATCGTCGGAGGAGTTGTCGGAGTAATCTTGTAAGCCTTAAGCGTGCTGCCCAGTGCGGAAAACAAAATAGGTTCCCTGGCTCGTGGTGATAAGTGGCAGATGATTGGCCGATAGCGAAACCAACGCTTAGCTGGGCGACTGGTGCCGTGATGCCACCAAGGTTGTTCCGATTAAGCAAATAAGCGTTGCTATCCTTTCCTGTCGCGAGCACGAGCTGCGAAGGATTTGCTCCAGGCACGTCGATGAGCATCGCGCTGACACCGCCAAGATCGGTGTCGCCGTTGATCGAGCTGAGAACCAATTTGTCGGCGCCCAGTAGTCGGTGGGCTGACCGCTCCAGAACGGGCCGGCTTGCAAACGAATGATCGCTTCGCCGCCGCATCCAGTTGCCGCCGGTGTTGAACGTGTTCCCGGTGATTACGAACATGTTGGTGCCGTCGCTGGCAACGCCGCTGTGTCCCCAAATGCCGCCGCCGATCGCTGTCGTCGCCCAAGCCATCACGCCAGTCGAAGGATTGTTGATCTGCACGCCTACTACCCAGCCATGATAGCTGCCGCAGTCGCCGAAATATCCGGAGTAAGGCACGTACACGATCCCGTTCACAAGAGCCAGTGCACCGCGGTCTTCCTGCACCAGCGAGCGAAAGAGTATGCCGTTGTAGCATGGCCGTGGCGTTCACATCCACCGGCCAGCCGGCATTGGTGGCGCCGGTGTCCACGTTCAGCGAATAAATGAAATGCTTCTTGGTCGACCCCGTCGATCAATGCATCGAAGAAGAGTGATCGGGAGGCGAGATCGACAACCGGTGTGCCGATGGTGCCAACCGGACTGATGTTGCCGCACGGAAGACCCGGACGTGACCGGCGGTCCGATGTCGGTGCGCTGCCAGATCACTGCGCCGGTGCGTCGCGTTGAGCGCATAGATATTATTCGATGCGGTAACAGCAATGATCATCGGCCCGTTCGGCCCGCCCTCGATGTAAAGCGGCTGCGCATGAACGTTGCCGACGATCGTGCCATTAAAGCTTAAATCGCGGACCAGATTGGCCGCGTTGCCCGGCGTGAATGCGGGATCGATATAAAGACCGTCCCGGGAAGGATTATTGTTCTTCTGCGTGACGTTGACCTGCGCATTGGCACGCGCAACGAAGCGCGCAGCGCAGACAGAATCACGACAATGAAAGTGAAACGTTTCATATGCCCGCGAAGATGCCACTCCGCGCCCCTTTACAACAGCGCGCTCAACTGTTTGTCAAGGATTTAGGGCAGCACAACCGTGGCGCAAAAGTAACGGCATTGTCATTTTCGTTTTCGGGCGGACCACACGCGCGCGCGGCTAGCGATCGCGACTTTCTCTTCGAGTATCCGATTGCCGAGTAGCCCTCGTTTTCGGCGAGGGCGCCGAAACGATGCACGCGCAGAGCGCATGCGCTACCTAATCATCGCTCTGGACGCCCGGCCTTGGCGGCGGACTCGGGCGCGGCCTCGGTGTCGTATGGGGTCTCGGAGTGGGGATTGGTCTGGGTGTCGCTGTCGGACTGCCTGAAGCGGAGGCTGTGGCAGTTGGCGTCGGAGTCACAATTGGCGTGGCCGTCGAAGTTGCCGTGGCTGTCGCAGTCGCGGTGGCCGTTGGTGTAGATGTTGGAGTGGAAGTTGCAGTTGCAGTCGCGGTAGCAGTGGAAGTTGCGGTCGCGGTTGCTGTGGCTGTCGCTGTAGCAGTTGGACTAGCCGTCGGCGTAGGTGTAGGAGTTCCTGCTGGCAGCCTAAAGGCATAGACCCTGTTATCCGCACCGAAGTAGATCCGACCACGAGCGACCATGCCGGTGTTCCACTGCCGTGTGCCGGTCATCAGTTCGTTGGTGCCGCCGCCGGCATAAATAATGGCGCCGGTATCCCCATCATAGGCGTGCAGGCGTTGATCGCCACTACTCGTGGTGGCAGCGTACCACACAATCATATTGTTTGTGCCGTCGGTCGTCGTGACCCAGGGCGAGCCGCGGCCGTTCTGACTTTGGCTCCAGCCAAACGTGATCGTAGGCGGATTTGTCGGAGTAATCTTATAGGCCCTGACCGTGCCGGCGTCGTTATGAAAACCAATATACGTTCCCTGGCTGGTATGGTAAGTGACAGCAGATATCCCTCTGTTAGTTCCTCCCACGTTCGCTTGGTAAGGGGTCCCGGGAATACCGCCGAGATTATTGCGGTTGAGCAGGTAAGCATTGCTATCTTTGCCCAGAGCGAGCACAAGCTGCGAAGGTGTAGCTCCAGGCACATCGACGATCGTCGCGCTGACGCCTCCGAGATCGGTATCGCTGTTATCGAGACTGAACCAATTCGTAGGCGCCCAGTAGTCGGTAGGTTGACCCGTCCATGTCGGTCCCGCCTGCAAACGGATAATGGCTTCACCGCCCATCCAGTTGCCGCCTGTATTGAAGGTGTTCCCTGTGACGACAAACATGTTTGTGCCATCGCTGGCAACGCCGCCGTGACCCCAAATACCGCCGCCCATGGCTGTTGTAGCCCAGCCATGCACATTGGTCGGGTTGTTGATGTCCACGCCGACAACCCAGCCATGATAATTGCCGCAGTCGCCCACGTAGCCGGAGTAGGACGAGTATACGATCCCGTTCACCAGCGCGAGTCCACCGCGTTGTTCCTGCGCCAGAGAAATGAATGGAATTCCGTTGTAAATGACGGTGGCGTTCAGGTCCACCGGCCAACCCGGCAGTGGTGGCGCCGGTGTCCACGTTCAACGAATAAATGAAATGTTTTGTGGGGAGCCGTTGATCAATGCGTCGAAGAAAAGCCGACGGGAGGCGAGATCGACAACCGGCGTGCCTGTGATGCCAGTGGGATTAAAACCTCCGCACGGGGTGGTTGGGACGGGCGGACCAATATCGGTGCGCGACCAGATCGGGAGGCCTGTTGTGGCATCAAGCGCATAAACGTTATTCGATTCGGTGACGGCAATAACCATCGGCCCGTTCGGGCCGCCCTCGATGTAAAGCGGCTGGGCGTAAACATTGCCGGAGATCGTGCCATTGAAGTTGAGGTCACGCGTCAGATTCGCAGCGGCCGAAGGCGTAAATGCCGCATCGATGTAAACGCCGTCGCGGGAAGGATTGTTATGCTCCTGCGTGACGTTGACCTGCGCACTGGCACGCGAAACGACAGTGCTCACGCAAAACCAGCCTGCGACAATGAAAATGAAACGCGTCATATGCCCGAGAACGATGCACTCCCGCGCTCCTTTACAACAGCACGCCGCTTGTTTGTCAAGGGTCTACGGCAGCACAACCGTGGCGCAAAAGTAACGCGATCGTCAGTTTCGTTTCCGAGCCACGCGGTCGCCGTGAATCACAGTACACCTTCCCGCAGGTTGCGAAAATGGCGCGCTCTGCTACGATACACGCGTTCAATTTCTTACCTTCACCTGTAATGCCTAATTACCGTTTGCTGTTGGGTTGCGCAGCCACGTTAAGTTTCACTGTTGCGCTCGCAGCCCAACCCACGCCGGCAACCAAGCCCGCCATACCCGCCCATTCGATCGAAGCGGCACCCAAGGCCGTACCTGCGAAGGTGCAAAAGGAAGCTGCGGCAAAGACTCCAGCTCCGCCCAAGGAACCGGCGATCACGTTTAATTCGGTGCACGTCGATGGGCCTTACATCGCGATGACCTTTGACGATGGACCGAGCGCGACGCTTACGCCGAAATTGCTCGATTTACTGGCCGCCCATCACATCAAGGCAACGTTCTTCGTCATCGGCGAAAACGTTGCGGAACATCCTGAGATCGTTGCGCGAGCCGCACGCGAAGGACACGAAATCGCGAGCCACAGTTGGTCGCACCCCAATCTCGCCAAGATGTCGCAGGAAAGTGTTCGCAGCCAATTGCAGCGGACCGATGATGCAATTAAGAGCGCCACCGGGAAAAGTCCCACGTTGATGCGGCCGCCGTATGGATCGATTACCGAACGCGAAAAACGATGGATCCACGACGAATTCGGATATGACATCATTCTTTGGGACGTTGATCCGCTCGACTGGAAACGACCCGGCCCGGCGGTAGTTCGCAATCGTATTCTCAAGGAAACGCGAGCCGGTTCGATCGTGCTTTCCCACGACATTCATCCGGGGACAATCGAGGCGATGCCTTCTACCTTCGATGAGCTGGAGGCCAAGGGTTTCAAGTTTGTCACTGTCTCAGAGTTGCTTGGCATGGCGACACCGGTGACGCCGCATCCGAAGGCGGAGCCCGCTGAGAAGACGGCAGCGAAAGCCGCTCCATCTGCTGTTCCAACATCTTCTCCAGGCGGCTAGGTAGTTGGAGCGACCGGCCTGCGCGGTCAGTGCCGGATTGCTTGGTCGAAACAACGGCCCGCAGGGCCGTGGCTACAGCCTCGAGTGAAACGCTTACTTCTTCGCAGCGCCGCTGCCGCCCGCAGCCACGCGCTGCTCGCTTTGGCGACGCGCGATGACGAAATGATTGTTATCGCCGTAGCTTCGCCAGGGACCCGGAGGCACATCCCGAACTTCAACAAATTGCCAGTCGGCCACATCAGTCGGCGCTAGCCCCAGATAATCGCGCACCGCGGGGGAAACATCCAATCCGGCCCCATGGTTCAGATTCGGCTTCGGGCGCTCATTGCCGAAGACGTATTGGAAATGGTCGGTGCGAAACGGGCCGCAATCCTCCCATTGCGCGTAGCAGAGGCGATTCCCTTTGCGAATGGCAATCCAACGATTGCGGCAGACCGACTGCCCCGGCCCAGTGTAGGATTGCTTGAACCACGGGATCACCAGCGGCGCTTCCGGCTTGAATTGGCCGTGCGTGACGTCGTTATAAGGCAACGCGATGTAGAAGGGATTCTGCCTCGGGACGAACGCAATTGGAATGTAATTCCGGCGCGCGCTCGGCTCCGGGTTGTCCGTGCCGCCGTAATTCGCTGTCCAATTCAAGTCCCACGAACTCTTGTAGTTAGGCACCGGATTGTTTCCGCTGGCCTGTTCCCCCACCCAGAACACCGTCGTAACAATATTCATTTTCCACGGGTACCGCTGGACCGCCGGGCGGGAGCTGGTCGGGATAAGAACCTGCGGTTCCACTTTGATCAACGCCTGCTCCCGCAGCTTCATTGCGTATTTGGCGAAATCCGCCGCCGTTGCGTAGGGAGAAGTGGATTGTTCGTCCCCGAAGACTTTCGGGGCACCAGCAATCGCCAGACTAAGACAAGCCGCAAGAAGTCTCCTCATTACAAACGCCGCCATCTTCTATCCGATTCCCGCTTTTAGGCAAGCCGAATCTTCCGATTGACAGTCTGTAAGCGCGGGCGGCTCGCGTGCTGGCGATGCCGTCTCGCCATCGCGAACCTTCCAATCCGCAGAAATTGCGGCACCGGATGTCTGTCTGGGCCAGAGGTCCGTTACCGGTTTTGGACAAGTTGCGGCTCAGATAGCCGCTTCTCTGAAGCTGATCACGCACGCGCTCCAAGAATAATGCTCTTTAAGACGCGCGAACACGTTTCCATTCTTTCTTGAGGCACATGATTGTAGGGCGTGTCGAAACGCCGGGACTGGCGTCTGACACAGACGCCCTACAAAGCCCATCGTTTTATCCCAAACGCATGTTGTCGATCAAACGGGTCGTTGCCGAAGAAAACGGCCAATAGCAGCACGCTGTTCGGTCCAGCTATTTCAACCGGCTTCAACGTTTCTGCATCGGCGACTTCTACGTAATCGATTCGTGCCAGGTGCGCTTCATTGATAACCCTCTGCGCGAGCGCGACGACATCGTTGGCAGATTTTTTACCGGCATTTTTGGCCGCCAGCAGCGCTTTGTACAGGACCGCTGCCTGCTTCCGTTCTTCGGGGTTCAAATACTGGTTGCGCGAGCTGCATGCCAGGCCGTCTTCTTCCCGGACAGTGGGCACGGCGATGATGTCGATGTTGAAATTGAGATCGCGCACCATCCGTCGAATAACCGCCAGTTGCTGAAAATCTTTTTCGCCGAACACGGCCGCATCAGGCGCGAGAATGTTGAACAGCTTCGCGACCACTGTGCACACCCCGCGGAAGTGTCCGGGGCGCGATTTGCCTTCCAGCGTGCTCGACAACGAAGTCTCTTCCACGAATGTCGAGCGGTCGGTTGCATAAACCTCGTCGGCTGACGGACGAAATAAAAGATCGACACCAGCGTTCCGGCAAAATTCTTCGTCTGCTTTTTCCGGACGCGGATATCGCTTGTAGTCGCTGCCCGGCTCGAACTGAAGCGGATTCACGAAAATGCTGACGGCGACCTCGCCATGTTCGCCGGCCGCCTCGCGCGCCACGCGAATCAACTCGCCGTGCGCCTTGTGCAACGCGCCCATCGTCGGCACGAGCACACGCCGTTTTGCACGCGGCTGCGCCTGTGCGTCTGCGATGGTGGTCAGAATTTTCACACGGCCAGCAGCTTTACTCACCTGCCGTCTGGAACTCATTTCAATCAACGGCTCAGTCACGTTCAGCGGAGCGCCGACAGACGAATGCAAGCAAGCCCAGCGCTTTCAAACAGCGTCAGAGCTTGTCGATGGGCGAATCGGCCAGAGTTAATCCGAGATTCGTGTCAGCTTTTGCGCTCAGAATCGGCATGCACCGGCCGGCTTGTACGCTGTGCGAATCACGAAATGCAGTCAGATCCAGCGACCGCAAATCAAAAGAGCAGGATAAACACGCCGGTGATCATCAGCGCGAGCATCCAGACGAAATCGATGTTGAACCACGCGCGGCGCAGTATCGCGACCCCAAGTTTTTCGTAAACCACAATCGCGACCAGCGCGGTGGTTAGAAGATACCCCAATGTGTGGACTACGACCGCCGTGATGAGCAGAGAAGGCGCGCTAAAGTTCGCGAATGCCCACGCGTGCATTTGGTGAGCTGTCGTGGTGATGCGACTCTCCCGCAGCCGGCGATGGCAGAAAAAACGGGACGAGCATCAATCCTGCGCCGTGCGCTGACGCCATGACGAACGACCAAAGCGTCAAATCGCCGAAGCCGACTCGCATCCCCACCCAGTTCGGATGACGCGAACGCAGTAGACGATATAAACCGAAGGCAAAGAGGATAGCGGCAGCGGCAATTTTCAGAGTGCGATGCGGCACGGCTAACACGGGCCAGAAGAACCGCGGCTATGATGATCCCAATGGAAAGCGCGTGCCCCAGCACCATGGGCGGCAAGCGCACGGAACACCGCCGCACGCTTTTGCTCCTGCAATCCAAGCGCGACGGCAAACAGCCATCCCATGGCAGGATTGATGCCGTGAAACATGCCGAGCCCAAAGACCGCGAGCCACGGCCAGAGCTCGCTCACGGAAAGCAGAAGGAATCGCTCGAGGAATCGCCTCCTTCGAGGCGAACTTGATGAACGCGGTAGTCGTTGCTTTCCAGGAAAAAGTTTTCGTCAAAGGTGATGCCGCCGTTGGGACTGGCATCGAGCTTCACCATCCAACTGCCGACGCCGTCGGGATAAAATTGCTCGTCCCATGCGGCATAAAGCGAGTTGGTGAAATAGATTCGCTTGCCGTCGCGGCTCACTTCCACCATTTGCGGGCCGCCCGCGAGCGGCTGATCCGGCTTCTTCGGATGCGCCGCGCGATTGGCGATGCCGCCGATGCGCACCGAGCCGGTCTTTTTCGGATTGAATGGATCCGACACATCGTATTGCAAAAACTCGCCCGTTCCAAAGCACGAAACGTAAAGAAACTTGTCATCCAAGGATAAATTGATGTCCGTCACGAGTGGCGGCACCGCTTTAAAATCCTTGAGCATGGCCGGCAGTTTTTCGGGCTCGGCCGGTTCGGCTGGAATTTCGATCACTTTCTTCACGTCCCACTCGCCATTGTCCCGATGCCACAGCCAAACTGACGCGGACAAATCTTTCAGCGAAACCACCACCCCAACGAACCCGTAAGCTTTCCTCGGGTCATGCGCGGGCCGCATCTCGAGAACCATTTGCTGCTCGTTGCCTAAATCGAGCGTCTGAAGGTGTCGCCGCCGGCGCAGATCCCAGACATGCATTTGATGCCCGTATTTACCGCCTAACAAGAGATCGGGTTGAACTCCGTTCTCGATCATGTTCGGAGTGCCCCACTCGCTGCTGAGCAGCGTGTCGAACCCGAGGTGCCACCAAAAATCGTAATGCAAAAATTGATCGCCGCGGTCGACTTCCCACTGACCGAGGACATCGAACGTCTCGCAATCGAGCATGAAAATGCCGCCTGGCCCGTCGCCGTTGGGATCTCCGAGCGCGCTAACGTAAATGGCTTCCGGACCGCAGTGAATCGTGTGCGGACGCGAATAATTGGTGCGCGCGAAAACTTCCTCCGGCTCGATGACTTTGACGATCTGTGGTTTCCGCGGGTCGGGCTTCGTATCGATGATGTGAATACGCGACGAGCGGATACCCGGCACGACCAGGTAACGCCGTTCGACGTGCGGATGCGGCGCATACGGACACAGCGCCGAGCTGCACGCATTCCAACCGAAATGATGCAGCTCATCACCAAACTTTGGCATCCTCACCTCGCCGACGCGCTGACCGTATGTGGACGACTCGGGATCAACATCAACAACCAGCAGCGCATCGTTCAGCTTTACTCACCCGCCTCTGGAACTCATTTCAATCAACGGCTCTGTCATGTTGAGCGGAGCGCTGCAACGAAATTCGAAGCATGAGGCCAGGCTTTCAAACATCTCAGATCTATTTCTGTTGGGTGAATGGTCAAGGTTAATCCGAGATTCTTTTCGCTTCGCTCAGAATGACATTACCGGACGGCTTGTACTGTGCGAATCACGAAATAGTAAGATCCGACGACCGCAAATCAGAAAAACAGGATAAACACGCCGGTGATCATCAGCGCGAGCATCCAGACCAAATCGATGTTGAACCACGCGCGGCGCAGTATCGCGACCCCAAGTTTTTCGTAAACCACAATCGCGACCAGCGCGGTCGTTAGAAGATACCCCAATGTGTGGACTACGACCGCCGCGATGAGCAGAGAAGGCGCGCTAAAGTTCGCGAATGCCCACGCGTGCATTTGGTGACCGTCGTGGTGATGCGACTCTCCCGCAGCCGGCGATGGCAGAAAAAACGGGACGAGCATCAATCCTGCGCCGTGCGCTGACGCCATGATGAAAGACCAAAGCGTCAAATCGCCGAAGCCGACTCGCATCCCCACCCAGTTCGGATGACGCGAACGCAGTAGACGATATAAACCGAAGGCAAAGAGGATCGCGGCAGCGGCAATTTTCAGAGTGCGATGCGGCAGGCTAACGCGGGCCAGAAGAACCGCAGCTATGATGATCCCAATGGAAAGCGCGTGCCCCAGCACCATTGGCGGCAGCGCGCGGAACACGGCTGTCGCGCTTTTGCTCCTGCAATCCAAGCGCCACGGCAAACAGCCAGCCCATGGCAGGATTGATTCCGTGAAACATGCCCAGCCCAAAGACCGCCAGCCACGGCCAGAGGTCGCTCACGGAAAGCAGAAGGAATCGCTCGAGGAATCGCCTCCTTCGAGGCGAACTTGATGAACCCGGTAATCGTTGCTTTCGACGAAAAAGTTTTCGTCAAACGTGATGCCGCCGTTGGGACTGGCATCAAGCTTCACCATCCAACTGCCGACGCCGTCGGGATAAAATTGCTCGTCCCATGCGGCATAAAGCGAGTTGGTAAAATAGATTCGCTTCCCGTCGCGGCTCACTTCCACCATTTGCGGGCCGCCCGCGAGCGGCTGATCCGGCTTCTTCGGATGCGCCGCGCGATTGGCGATGCCGCCGATGCGCACCGAGCCGGTCTTTTTCGGATTGAATGGATCCGACACATCGTATTGCAGAAACTCGCCCGTTCCAAAGCACGAAACGTAAAGAAACTTGTCATCCAAGGATAAGTTGATGTCCGTCACCAGTGGCGGCACCGCTTTAAAATCCTTAAGCATTGCCGGCAGCTTTTCCGGCTCGGCCGGTTCGGCTGGAATTTCGATCACTTTCTTCACGTCCCACGCGCCGTTGTCCCGATGCCACAGCCAAACTGACGCCGACAAATCTTTCAGCGAAACCACCACCCCGACGAACCCGTAAGCTTTCCTCGGGTCATGCGCGGGCCGCATCTCGAGAACCATTTGCTGCTCGTTGCCTAAATCGAGCGTCTGAAGATGTCGCCGCCGGCGCAGATCCCAGACATGCATTTGATGCCCGTATTTACCGCCTAACAAGAGATCGGGTTGCACGCCGTTCTCGATCATGTTCGGAGTGCCCCACTCGCTGCTGAGCAGCGTGTCGAACCCGAGGTGCCACCAAAAATCGTAATGCAAAAATTGATCGCCGCGGTCGACTTCCCACTGACCGAGGACTTCGAACGTCTCGCAATCGAGCATGAAAATGCCGCCGGGGCCCTCGCCGTTGGGATCTCCGAGCGCGCTAACGTAAATGGCTTCCGGACCGCAGTGAATCGTGTGCGGACGCGAATAATTGGTGCGCGCGAAAACTTCCTCCGGCTCGATGACTTTGACGATCTGTGGTTTCCGCGGGTCGGGCTTCGTATCGACGATGTGAATACGCGACGAGCGGATCCCCGGCACAACCAGGTAACGCCGTTCGACGTGCGGATGCGGCGCGTACGGACACAGCGCCGAACTGCACGCATTCCATCCGAAATGGTGCAGCTCATCACCAAATTTTGGCATCCTGACCTCGCCGACGCGCTGACCGTATGTGGACGACTCGGGATCAACATCAACAACCAGCAGCGCATCATTCAGTTTGCTGCCGGGAGGATTCAGCGCGGCGACGAACGCGTGTTTTTCCGGAGGAGCCTGCATTGCCAATCGTAGGCGAAGGATAAAACGTGGGATCTGGTTTCAGTAGTGGCATAAATTTCGGTGTTTGGTGGTTCAGTCCATTTAACTCTCGACGAGACAGAACTTTCAAGAGCAATTCGGGGCGAATCACTCCAGCCAAACCGCCTGCCTCGCCGAATCGAAATTTTTGTGACCGAAATTTTTCCAGCCCGCCTGGATCGCAAGCTCGCGCATTTCGGCAAATGAAAATGCGCGTTCGGCGGAAAGACGCGCGTCAAAGCGCGTCATCGGTTCGCGAAAGATAACTGCGGTCAACATGTAAACGCCCGACCGGAGTAGAAATCCGCGTCGCAAATCCGACACCAGCACAAATCTCTTCGACAATTCGCGACATCGCCGCAGGAGTTTTACGGCGTCATCATCGCTGAAATGATGAAGAACTAACGAACAAAGCGCGATGTCGTAGCCTTGGGGGCAATCCCATTCCAGAACGTTTGCTTCGTGGTAGGAAATTTCCGGGTACTCGGCGCTCAATCTCCGGGCGATTTCCAGCGTCGCAGGTTGCTGATCGACTGCATCGATCTCGATTTGCGCGCCAATCCTTCGCGCGTGATCCACGAGCAACCGCGGAATATCGCCCGAACCCGTGGCAAGATCGACAACGCGCATTTGCGCGCCGGGCATTATCCAGCGCCGCATGAAAGTCGAAACGAGACGGTAGCTGCCGAACCAGCGATTAAGTTGCCGAAGCCGTTCAAGATCGCGCTCCAACTCGGGCGAAACCGGTTGCGGCCGATCCATCATTTCCAGAACGGCCGGATCGAAGCTTCGCTTCATTCAGATTAAGGTAGGGGCGGTTCACCCGAACCGCCCTGGGCGATTGAGGTCAATCGCCCCTACCCAAGAACTTCTGCCAGGATTCCGGCAACTCCGCGTTCTCGACGTCGCTCGCGATGCGTCCCTCGAATTCGGGATGGAAAATCGTGCTTGTTCCGTAAACCATGATGACATCTTCCGACCCTTCTACGCGAATGGCGTGCGCGACACCCGGTGGAATCGACCACTCCCACATTGTTGCTGCTGCTGATGATTGTCGCCATCGATGAAGAAACGCATGATGCGTCTTGGCAAACCGGCGCGCACATCGCACAAAATCATCTCAACGCGTCCCTGGAAAAAAACATGACGTCCCATTGCTCGTCATCGTAACGACGCAGCGAATAATTTTCCGGCTCATCGCACGAACAAGCGGCGCAGCCATTTCTCGGCGGTCGCTACCGGCCGGAATGCTCGGTGGATGCACGTGAAATCCTTTCGCGCGTGGGCGCAAACATGCGCGCAGCCGACCATTGCTTCGGCCAAAGGCCGATTCTCGCCAGAACTCCTTCGTCGCGTCGGACAAATTCGCCGAAAACTCCGCGATGACGCTGAGAATGAATTGTGCGAGAGAAAATTTCCACGCCGGGGATCCAGGCGCGCTTTATCTCCGGCTCGACCGGTCCGCCGCCTACCAGTTCGCCCGCAGGAACACCCGACTGCGCGACTCGTTGCGGCAAAGAGCCCACTTTATAATCGCGCGGAGTCAAGTGCATTTCGTGCCGCCTCGCTCACGCCCAGCCACAAACTTGTTTCGCTTTTATTCATCAGTTTTTTCAAGAGCTACTTGCCTAGCAAGAAATCGGCGTGTTCGCGAGAAAGATTTGGATTGTAATAAGGATCGCGCTCCAAAACGTTTGCCCAACGCTGTCGCAAAATCGCATCGCCGCTGGTGTCTATTTTCTCACGGTGCGTCGCATGCCAGTAAAGTTTTGCGAACGGAGTGTAAACAATCAGATAATCCGCGCGTCGGATTTTGAGGCAAAGGTCGACGTCGGCGAGCGCGCCTGACAGACTTTCGTCAAATCCCCCAGCCTGCTCGAAAACGTCACGCCGCGTCAGCATGCATGCGCTCGACACTGCGCTGCAATTGCGGGTTACCTGCAACTGCCGATTCGTCCCAGGATGGTCCGCCGGGAAACCGCAAAGGCCGGCTGTGCAATCCCATTCACGCCCACCACAATTCCCGCATGCTCAACCGTGCCGCCCGGGTTCAACAAACGCGCGCCTACCGCTCCGACCTCCGGTCGCTGGACATGCTCGGCCATGGTCGTGAGCCACTCCGGATCCACGATTTCGACCGTGTCGTCGAGAAAAAGAAGCCATGGAGCATCACTTTCCTTTGCTCCGTAATTTTTGGCTGCTGAATCATTCGGCGCGCCCGAGAATTGCAGCAAACGATGCGGGAAACGCGACAAACAAGGCGGCGCTGTCTGAGGAGTTATCGCTTCGGACAATGAGAATTTCGTAATTCGGGTAGTTCGTTTTAGACGTCAGAGTTTCAACACATCGCTCGAGCGCCTCGTCACCGTGAGAATTCGGAATGATAATGGAAATTTTTGTCGGTTCCGGCAGTTCGCGTCTGACGCGAAACGCGTGAGTGCGCCAGTCGACGGCAACATGCGCTGCTTCGCCACGCCGCTTCAGATGATCTTCAATGGCACGCCGCGAGGCATCGAGCTGTTCCGGCTTTTGCCGGACACTGATCGCACTGGAGCTTTCGCTCCGCCGCCAATGATACAGGACCCGCGGAATGTGATGAATTCGGCTGGTTAGCTCGGTCACGCGAAAAAACAAATCGTAATCTTGTGCGCTATCGAACGGCGAACGGAACCCGCCGGCTTTCTGCACGAGATCGCGGCGCACTGCGGTCAAATGACCAACGTAATTGTACGAGAGAAAAATCGGGTGACCAATCAGGCTTAAACAACGGGGCTTCAAAGCCGTCTTTCCCGAGCTTGTCTTCATCGCTGTAAATCAGATCGACATCGGGATGCATCTGCAAAGCCCTCCCAATTTGAAAAAGCGCATCCGACTCGAGAACATCATCATGGTCAAGAAAAGCGACCCACTCTCCGCGAGCGAGCTCAAGTCCACGATTCGACGCCGCAGAGATACCTCCGTGTTTTCCCAGGTTCGCGAGGACGATTCGCCGGTCGCGTTCCGCGAGGTGAGGCAGGATGCGGAGCAGGTCAGGATCCGTTGATCCGTCATCGATCAACAGGAGCTCCCAATTTTCATAAGCTTGTGCCAACACTGATTGAATGGCTTCCTCGAGCCGCGACACAGGCGTATCGAAAACGGGTGTAATGATGCTAATCAGCGGCTGGGACGCGAAGGTGCGCGCCTTATCCCGCATTCGCTCCAAGTCCTGCGCGTTCGCGCGATGCTGCTCAAACCATTTCTGGTATTCGGTTGTCGCACGCTTTTGCCGCTCACGATGAAATGTTTTCCAGACTGATTTCGCCAGTCGTGTTGGAAGACGATAAGGCGCGAGCAAAACCTGGCCCACCCTGCGCTCCGCGGATTTGCGCAAACGTCGCCTCTCCTCTTTCAGTTGCTTCAGTTCACGCTGGTATTCTTTGAGTTTCACCAGCTTTCCTTCTAACGCAGCGATATGCTGATGCGCGTCGTCCAACTCGGAGCCACGGAGTTCAAGGGCGTGCCGTAACGCAGCCATCTGTCTGTTGAGCCTTGCAAACGCTGCCTCAGCCGCACGCGCCAACTCGACGGCTGGTTTGCCCGGGGAATAACCAAGGCACACAGCCCCAGCGTTCAGATCCGTCAGGTCGCATGTGTAGTCAGGCACAAATTCAAAGCGGCCGAAACATCGAACCAAGTCGGCGCGCCGCTTCGCGGCATCAGCGCCGGGACCGGGCATGAGAACGATGTTGTCCGTGAAACCTAAAAGCGCTGACGGCACTCGCTCATCGTCGCCTCGTTCTGAAGGATAGAACCAAACCGTCGTTTCAAAGTGGGCTGTTGCTGCCTGGTGGCTCAGTTTGGAAACCAACTCATCAGTTGAGCAGGCTACCGCTTCTCTTTTCGCTTCGGCAAATTGCGACTGAATTTTGCGCGCATCACCGCCGACGATCAGAAACCGGCCATGCTCGAATTTCCGCGACATGGCGCGCGCGAAATCGGCATCTGAAGAAGCGGAGGAAGGCGGCGACACGGCGACATTATATTGGTTGAAGGCCGTCGCAGGCAAATCTACGCTGCGCGCGCCGAAGGTGGAACGCGTTCTCCGAACGCGTTCATCGTCTTCGGAGAAGCCGATCCACCTTCGCAATGTTCGATTTTGTCGTTTACCTCCTCTATCGTGCCGGCTCAGCCGTTGTCGCCGCGCTGCCGTTGCCGTTTCTCTTCGCTTTCGGGCAATTCCTCGGCGTCTGCGCGTGGATGTTTTCCGGGAAATATCGCCGTCTGGCAACGCGCAACCTTGAGATTGCGTTTGCGAATGAAAAGTCGCCGCGCGAATTGCGTCAGCTTGTGCGCCGCCATTTCCGGCGGCTCGGCGCCAACCTGCTTTGCAGCGCAAAACTCACGCAGATGCCACCGGAGAAAATCCTCGAGCGCGTCGAGGTCGAAAATATCGAGTCGATGGCGCGGGAATTTCGCGCAGGCGTTCCGGTGGTGCTCGTTCTGAGTCACCTCGGAACGTGGGAAGTGTTCGCGCAATTGATGCCGAAGTTCGTTGGGTTTGTTAGAGGCGCGAGTGTGTACCAGGGGCTGGGAAACCGTTTCATTGACAAGCATGTACGGCGGACCCGCAGTCAGACTGGGTTAGAATTGTTCGATCGCCACGATGGCTTCGAGCCGGTGATCGACTTGCTGCGCTCAGGTGGTGGCGTCGGCGTTTTGTCGGATCAACACGCCGGCGATCACGGCGTTTGGACGCCATTTTTCGGGCGGCTTGCGTCCACTTCGCCTTTGCCAGCTCTACTCGCCAAGCGTACACGGGCGGCGCTGATTGCCGCTGGAGTTTACACCACCGGACGCGCGCGCTGGCGCATGGTATTCACGGAGCGGTTCGATGAGACCGGCGCTTCGGTTGCGGTGCTGACGTCGAAAATAAATCGAGTGATCGAGCAACAAATTCGCCGCGCGCCCGAAGACTGGTTTTGGGTGCACAATCGCTGGAAAACCCCTGAGCCCAATTTTCTTCTGGCACACTACAAACGCGGCATTTATCTGCCGCCCGGCATTTCGGCTAGTGATCTAAAGCCATTTCGAATTCTCATCCGCTCAAGCAACTGGCTGGGAGACGCCGTGATGAGCGTGCCGGCAGTCCGCGCGATCAAGAATGGGCGACCCGACGTTCACGTGACGATCGCTGCGCCCGACAAGATCGCGCCGATGTGGAAGCTCATTCCGGAAGTGGACGCGATCATTCCTTTGTCAGAGGGTTCGCTTCTTCCAGTTGTTAGGCTGTTGAGGCAACAAATGCCTTTTGACGTGGCGATTCTCTTCCCGAATTCGTTGCGTGTTGCGCTTGAATCCTGGCTGAGCGGAATTCCGCGAAGAGTGGGCTATCGCGGCCATTGTCGGAGTTGGCTCGTCAACCAAATCGTTCGCGAGCCACGAAAGCCCGGGCCGCCCGAACATCATTCGCTCCGTTTTCTTCGGATCGCTCGCGGATGCGGGGCAGAAACGAAGAACATCGAACATCGCAAGTCAACGTTCAACAGCCAGATTCGATCAACATCAAACTATCAAACATCAAACATTGGATCGGTCTTTGCCCTGGCGCGGAATACGGCCCGGCCAAGCGATGGTTGCCTGAGCGATTCGCTGAGGCAGCGGCAAAGATCACCGCGCAATCATCGGCGCAATGGATTCTGCTTGGGACGAAGAACGACGCGGCAATAGGCGAACAGATCGCCGCTGCGATCGGCGATCATTGCGTGAACCGGATCGGGCAGACCACGCTCGATCAACTTATCGACGAATTGCGGCGGTGCAGTTTGTTACTCACCAACGACACGGGCACGATGCATCTTGCCGCGTTACTCGGCGTGCCTGTGGTCGCCGTTTTCGGCTCGACCGAACCGCGCCTGACCGGACCACTCGGCAACGGGCATACTATTTTGCGACACCATGTCGAATGCAGCCCCTGTTTTCTCCGCGAATGTCCAATCGATTTCCGCTGCATGAAAGCCGTCAGCGCCGACGAAGTCGCAGGTGCCGTGCTGTCGATGCTCGCCAAGTGAATTTCACTTTCGAGATCGAGCGCCGCGACCTCTAGCAATTCGCCGCTTCGCTTCCGCGAGATACGCGTCATCGATTTCAAATCCGATAAATCTTTCGACGCCACAGCGCTGCGCTGCGACCGCGGAATTACCGATGCCGAGAAAAGGATCCAGCATGGTTCGGACGCGCGACGCTCCGTGCAATTTGATGCACCATTCGGCGAGTTGAACCGGAAACGTCGCCGGATGCGGCCGTTCTTTCTCGCGGCTTTGAATTGTTTCGTAGGGAACGAACCACGTGTTCCCGCGGCAACGCAGATCTTTTCCCCGAGTATGCGACCAACGCGCGATGTTGCTCTTGTCCTGATACGGAACGCCAAGCGCGAGCCTATTCAGTTCGACGCGACCGGACTTCGTGAAATGAAAAACATATTCGTGGCAATCGTTGAGAAATCGCGGCGAATTGATCGGCTTGAAATGACCAAACGTTTTGATACCGCCTTCGACCTCACCCGGCGCTTCCGCGTCCGGGTTGGGATCGCGACCGGGCGGAGCGCTGAGAGGATCGAGGTGAGGGTCGGGCGCCGGCTTTTCCATCGGCCGCGTCGATCGCGATGGATTTGATCCAGTGAATCGTGTTTTGCAGAACGAAAAACTCGCGCAACGTCATCACGATTTCGTGCGGCAGCATCGGGTTCGACGGCGCGGCGCCGATGTTGAGAAAAAATGAACCGTTCGATTTTAAGACGCGGCGGATTTGTTCTGCCCATTCGCCACACCAACCTAAATACGACCGCCGGTCCTGACGGTCGGAATACTTCCCGTAGCTGATTCCGAGATTGTATGGCGGCGACGTCACCACAAGATCAACGCTTTCATCGGCGAGGCGCGACATTCCTGCGATGCAATCCTGCCTGCGAAGATCAAATCTGGTCATCCGAGGAATGTCGTGCGACTGCGCGGCTCGTACAAGCCGAAAATTACCAAAAGCATCGTTCTATTTCCGGGGAGCACAGGCTGCCAGCCTGTCCTTTCGGCAGCCTGCCGAAAAGCTCTTCGATCATCAGCAACAGGAGTTCTTGCAACGCTTCGGAGTCGTCGGCAAGCTGCCGACGACAACGGGCCAGCGGCCTGCGCTCCCCGGAGATGCATATTCGCGC